>Ga0137361_10000151_pt1 | contig 33081 bp, 29 predicted proteins | sample Mad1_80_16metaG_FD_104923 | JGI IMG/M metagenome (GOLD analysis project Ga0137361, IMG submission 104923) | Vadose zone soil microbial communities from Angelo Coast Range Reserve, California, USA - Mad1_80_16 metaG | ecosystem: Environmental > Terrestrial > Soil > Vadose zone | place: USA... | reverse complement strand
TGGCGCAGCCTTGGCGGATGGGCCAAAGCTCATGCGCCACACGTTCCACGCGAACACGATGTGGCTGAAGAACATCAGCACGCCACCGACGCCGCGCCATACCCAGTACGCCTGGATGTCCGCCACTGACTGGATGAACGGCAGGCCATGAATCCAATCCAGGCCTTGAATGGTGCCGCCGATCGACAACGAAACGACATAGATGAAGCTGCCCACCAAGGCCATCCAGAAATGCAGGCTCAGGCCGAGCTGGCTGGGCGCCTTGCCGGTCGCCAGCGGCAGCAGCGCGTACACCCCACCCCAGGTCGCGAAGGTGATAAAGCCGTACATGGTCAGGTGCGAATGGCCGACCGTGAAATTGGTTAGATGCCACACCTCCTGCAGCGAGCGGAACGCCTCGAAGGTGCCCTGGGTGGAGCCGACCAGATAGCCGATCACGCCGACGAAGATGAACATCAGCGGGTAAGAATGCACCAGATCACGTAATCGCCCGCGCATCGTCAGCAGAAAATTGGCGCTGCCGCCCCACACAGGCACCAGCATCGCCACGCTGAAGACGATCGCCGTGGTTTGCAACCACCACGGCAACGGACTGAACAAGAAATGGTGCGCGCCGATGATCGGGTAGAACACCAGGTTGGTCCAGAACGCAAACACGCCGAGCGCGTAGGAATAGATCGGGCGGCCCAGCAATTTTGGCAGCGCGTAGTAGAACATGCCCAGCGCTAGCGGCGAAAACCAAATGCCCACGGCGTTGTGCATGTAGAAGCCGGAAACGGATACTTGGCCCAGGCCGTATTGGTACCAAGGTAGAATCGCCACCAACGCGAGGATGCAAGTCCAGAGCACGCCGCCGATAGTGTACCAGTTGGAAATATAGATATCGTCGGTGCCGCGGCGTGCGACGGTGGCGATCAGATTCCACGCAGTGATCGCCAGCGCGGCCAGGAAAATCAGCCGGATCGGCCCCGGCCACTCGCGATACTCCAGATTGCCGTCGTTGTAGCCAAGATCCAGTGCGACCGTACCGGCCAGCTCGGCCACGTTGAACAGGACCAGCCCGATCCACGCCAGCTTGACGCTGTACAGGCGCGTGCCGGAGCTGCGCGCGGCGACGTAATAGGCGAGTCCGACCAGAGCTAGGCTCGCCCAACCGAAGAATGTGGCGTTGGTATGAATCGGGCGCAGGCGCCCGAAGGTCAGCCATTCACCGGGAGCAAAATCCGGCGCGCCGAACTTGTACGAGAGCAGCACGCCGACCGCCGTGGCAAACAGCAACCAGAACGTGGCCGTTACGGTGTAGCCGACGAACGCCGATGCCAGCTCTCGATCGTCGTTCCCGCCTCGCTCGCTCGCGGCCACGGCGCTGCCACCGCGCGTGTCGGCGCTCACGTCGTCTGTCCCGTGCGCGGTCTCGGCGTCAGCCGCGAGTTCGCGTTTCTCAGCGTCTCGGCACTGCGCTCCAGAGCCTGACGCTCATCTTGGGACATCTCGGGCTCGAGAATCTGGACGACGCCGTCGCGTCCGAGAACGCTGGGCATCGAAAGCGTGACGCCGTAGCGCGGGTTGTACGAACCGATCGGAACGACAGCGCGCTCGTCGCGCAACACGATTTCGGCAATGCGCGCCGACACCATGCCGATGCCATATTGGCTGGCTAAATTGCCTTCGATGATCGCGATGTTGGCGTAGCGCACCGCGCGCTCGATGCTTTGTTGAAGATTCGCGTCGCCACCACCCGTGCGCTGCAAGGCATCGAGCACCGGAACGCCTGCCACGCGGGCCGACGACCATAGGAAAATTTCAGACGTCCCATGCTCCCCCAGCACCTGGGCCTCGACAGATCTCGGATCGAGATTCCATCGCCGAGCCAGATGAAATCGGAAGCGGAGGCTGTCGAGATAAGTGCCGGTGCTCAAGACGCAGCTGGATCCGAACCGGCGAACGAAATCGGCCAATGGATCCGGCGGATCGGTGACAACCAGCACCACCGTGTCCGGTGCAGCTTTGAAGAGCTCGGGCAGGATCTCCTCGTAGACGCCGACATTCATGTCGAGCAGCTTGAGCCGGCCGGCTGGATCGTTGCGGTCCGTCGCGCCTCCGGCCTTCTCATTCACACCCGAGGTAATCATGACGAGGGCGGCACCCGCCAGGTCGGCGTACTCACCGTCATAAAGATCGGTGGTCGGGGACAAGGCGGTGCCGTATTGCATGTCGGACACAACGGCCTTTGCCCGCTTGCGATTTCGATTGACGAGAACAATCTCTCGCGCGCAGCCGCGCATCACCGTTGAAAGCAGGCAGGCACACCCCACGGCACCGGCGCCGATCACGCCGATCTTGAGAGCGCCTCGCGCGGAGGCCGAGGGTTGGCGAAGTCCATTCACAGCCTCGGTTTCAGAGGACATTGCGTCCGCCCGCGCTTTGATGACCTAGCGCCCAGACATAAGCCGCCACTGCCGAAACCTGCGAAGGCGTAAGTTGGGCGCCGCCCATCGCCGGCATTGGGCTTCTGTAGTTCTTCGGATGCGGTACGCCGTTCGTGATGGTTTGGATGATTGACGGGAGACTGCCGTCGCCCCACAGCCATTTGCCGCTCGTCAGATCTGGTCCCAGCGGAGTGCCCATGGCGTTCGTTCCATGGCACCCTGCGCAGGGCGCGCTGGCCACTTGGCCGTGAAAGATGCGGCTACCGAGTACGACTTCAGCAGGATCAACTCCTGGAGGCTTCGGCAGGGAGCTAGCTGCCCGCGAACCGGCATTCGGATGGATGCCCTCGGGCGGCTCCGCCGTCGCAGTCGAAGTGATGGCGCGGGTGACGGGAGCCGGTGCGGCCGCGATCGCCGCCGTTAAGGGACCTTGGTATGTGACGCGCCAAATCCGCCCGTGCTGATCGTCCGAAATATACAGCGCGCCGTCCGGGCCCATCGCAAGCCCCGAGGGCCGATGCGCGGCCTGACCCGGATCTTTAATCGCCCCGGCGAAGCCATCGGCGAAGATCACATATCGGCCGGAAGGCTTACCATTCGCGAGCGGCTGGAACACCACGCTGTAACCGTCCTGTGGGAACGGCGCGCGGTTCCACGAACCGTGGAAGGCGATGAACACGCCGCCGCGATAAGCGGTCGGAAACTGCTGTCCTTGGTAGAGCGCCAAATCGTTGGGCGCCCAGTGACCCGGGAAGGCCGCGATTGGAGCCCGCTTCGTTGCGCACTGGGCAATCGCCTTGCCGCCATCGCCGCCGAACTCCGGCGCAAGGACGAGCTTCTTCCGGCTCAGGCTGTAATAACAGTATGGCCAACCATAGTCCGCGCCCTGCTCCAGCTGCACCAGCTCTTCCGCCGGCTCGTTGACGCCCTGCACCGGCTTGTAGAGGCTCGGCCAGTTCTGCGAAAGCTGGTCCCGGCCGTGCATGGTCGCAAACATCCTGCCGGCGGAATCGAACGCGATGCCTTCTCCATTTCGCAACCCGGTGACGAAACGCTCGGCGGGAGAGAATGTCTGTCCGGTGCGGTTGGCGTCGTAGCGCCAGATGCCGGCCCGTGTTTCAAGCTCCGTACACGGATTGATGCCGGGGGAGTTGAGCGTGCGGTTCGCGACCTGGCAAGAGTTGGTGGCGGAGCCAAGGTCGACATAGAGCTCGCCCTGCGCATCGATCTGGAAGGGGTGCATGGGGTGGTCGCCGGTGAGCGGCATTCCGGAAAGAATGACCACGGGAGCGGTCGCCGGGCCAATCGTTCCCGCTTGCAAGGCGTAGCGCTCGATCCGATCGTTCGTTTCCGCGTACAGCGCTCCGTTGTAGAGCGCGATCCCGGTTCCGCCGGCGTTCCCGCTTTCGATACCGCTGCCGAAGCGGACGTTTGCGTCGGCCCGGCCATTGCCCTTGGTATCCTGAAGCGCAACCAGGAACCCGCCAGCGGGCGGTTTGTCGTTGCCGTAATAGGTCCCGCTCCACGTGTTGACATAGACCACGCCGTTCGGCGCGACGACGAGGTGCCGGGCGTGACCGATATTGTCCGCGAACACTGTCGCGCAGAACCCGGACGGCAGCGTAATCCCACCATTGTCGCTCGCGCACACTCTCGTGCCGATTGGAGTCGCGTAGCGTTGTTCTGCGCCGAATGAGGAACCGGTCGCCAACAGCAATGCGGCGGTTCCCAGCGCGGCCGTGCGCAGTGCATTCCGGCGTGCCCGCGTGCGAACTTGAAACCTGGTTGCCGTGATGCTGCTCAGAGTGACTACCGTCATGTGGCTTCTCCTTGTGGCGCCCGGACTCGCGGCCGTCCGCGGTCCCGGACCGTTGCTCTGCATGAAGACGTGTTGGCTTGAATGTGGTTGCGGCTGGCAGCCGCGGATTTGGACTTCTTTGCGAAGCTTAAAAACGAACTCTCCGCCAAAGGTCAGATTTCGACGTTATCGCAACGATGCCAAAGGGCCGGCGCGAATAGGAGCAAGTCTAACGGCAGGACTTGGCAGCCAATCGAATCCTCGAACAAGGAGAAAGACTGTGAACAGACTCATCTCAATCGTTTTTGCAGCATCCGCAATCGCCTTCACCGCGGGCTGCGCAGGCGACAATTCCGTCGCGTTAGGGGTGGGGGGACCTTATGGCTTTGACGGTTACTATGACGGTTTCTATGGACCGTACTCGGACGGCTATTGGGGGGGCGACGGCTTCTTCTATTATGGCGATGCGGATGGCTACCACCGCGACGACGGACATCATTTCCAACATGAAGGCGGCGGCGGCTTCGATGGCATTCACACCGGTGGCAGCGGCCGTTTCGGTGGCGGCGGGGTCGGCCACGTCGCAGGCGGCGGCGCCGGCCACTTCGGTGGAGGCGGCGCGCACTTCGGCGGCGGGGGCGGCGGCGGCCACGGCGGTGGGGGAAAAAGGTGAAGGAGTTTGCCGGGCTGAGTGCATCTTCAGCGTCAGACGAAGCAGTGCGCGTCGATCGACGTTGAAGATGTCTCGGCCGCGACCACTAGCAACGGCATTGGACTGCCGATCGCCAAGTCCGCTGTTCTTCACGCCGATGCGTAGGTTTCAGATGAATTGTGCTGCGTTTCCTGCCGCACTTCAGAACGATTTGGCGAGATTTGGCACACTTCATTCGGCTGACGGCGAGGGGCGAGTCATACTTTTCCGGATAGAGCATTGGGAACGCCGATAATGGTCAAGCGGAGTCCCCACAGCGAGTGCTCAGCCTCACTGGAGCGCCTTCATGATGCCTTTCAACGTTCCCAGGGCCCCGTTGCTGCTGAAGCCGGCGATCGAGGGGAGAACAACGAATTTGCGTGCTCGGCGCAGCATCCTCCCGCTGAACCGGACCGCAAGCGGCCGGTCCGTCCGCCCCCCTCGGACCGGCCGCACACTATCCCGCGCGTTAAATTCGTTTGCGGAGACGCATAAGGAGGCGAACGGCTATCGTTGCGAGGAGGTCTAAGCCTGACTGCCGCTCCCACTTCGCACAGCAAGAAAACCAATTCAGTTGAGAAAGGCGTCCTGGGCTGCGCAAAAGGAGTATCCTACGCGTCCGCCAGTTGGCGAAAAGGGCGCCCATGGAGAAGTCGCTTCTGGATCTGAAGGATGTCGTCAAGGACGTCCTGGCACTTGCCCGATATAAATCGGCTACGCGCCGCATCATAATCCGCAGCGACCTGCTCCAGGACTTGCCGTTGGTCGTGGGAGATCGTGTGCAACTCCAGCGGGTCTTGCTCTGAGAAAGGCTAAGCATGGCTAAGCCCGCATCAATCACGATACCCACTGAGCCCATTGGCAGTATCCCAAGACCCATTGATCTCATCGAGAGAGTCGCAAAAGGCGATACTGAGGATTCCAACCTCGCTTCTTTCTATGAAGATGCGATACGAGACACCATTGAGCGTTTCGAAGCCACGGGTTCTCCTGTCGTCACAGACGGCGAACAGGAGAAGTATCACAATTTCGCCACGTACTGCGTGCAAGGGCTTGCGAACACAGCGCCGGACGGCTTCACAATCCCATTCTCCGATGGTCATACACGCCGCCTATCGCGGCTTACCAGCGGACCTTTCCGTTACAACCGCTACGCGGACTCCTTTTTGGAGGTCGCCCAGCGCTATGCGCACGTGCCGGTCAAGCAGGCCGTGATATCGCCTTCGGCCTTGAGTCTCATGTACCCCGCCGACAGGCTTCCGGATTATTCGCGCGATCAGTTCATCGACGACCTGCTGAAAGAGCATGAGACGGAGATACGGCGTTGCCTGAAAAAGGGCGCGCATAAGGTTCAGGTAGACTTCACCGAAGGACGTCTGGCCGTGAAGATCGATCCCTCCGGCCATCTCCTTAACAGCTTCATCGACCTCAACAATCTCGCCCTGTCGCGGTTCTCGCCCGAAGAGCGCAGGCGCATCGGGGTCCATACCTGCCCGGGAAATGATTTCGCTTCGACGCACAGCGCGGATGTCGATTACGCCGAATTGCTGCCCAGTCTGTTTGAACTGAAGGCGGGAAACTTCTACATCGCGCTTTCCGCCGAGCGTGACCGCCCGCACGTCCTGAAAATCATACGCAAATACCTCAAACCCAATCAGCGGATTTTCGTCGGAGTGATTGCTCCGAGCAACCCACACATCGAGACGCCGGAAGAAGTCCGTGACCGCGTACTTGAAGCGTCTGGGTACATACCCGTCGAGCAACTCGGCACCACGGACGACTGCGGGTTCTCGCCTTTCAGCGATAACACTTCAACGACCCGTGACACGGCCTTTGCCAAGATCCGGGCGCGTGTGCTCGGCACGAAGCTCGCGGAGAAACATATTAGAGGCCGGTAATGAGCACGAGCGATGACGAGGCCAGGCTGCTGCGATCGGTCGCCCTGCAGAATGCCAGCAGTATCCTGATCGCTCGCCAACGTGCAGAGCAGCGCCAAGAGGCGTACTTGGCGGAAGCGCAAAGACTCAGTCAGACAGGAAGTTTTGGCTGGAGAGTTGCCACCGGCGACATCGTCTGGTCGGAGGAAACCTATCGAATCTTCCAGTATGACAGAACCACGACACCGACCGTGGAAAGTATGCTCCAACGTGTTCATCCGGAAGACGCGGCCCTAGTCAGACAGATCCTCGACCGCGCGTCGCAGGATGGGAAGGATTTTGATTTTGAATATCGATTGCTGATGCCTGATGGCTCGGTGAAACATGTCCATGTCGTGGCTCATGCTTTACGGGACGAATCGGGCACCATCGAGTTTGTCGGAGCGGTGATGGACGTCACCGGGAGCAAGCGGGCGGAAGAGGCGCTGCGCCGGAGCGAGAGTTACCTGGCGGAATCGCAGACGCTTACGCATACAGGGAGTTGGGCGTTCAACGCGATAACGACTCTCTATTGGTCAGAGGAAAATTTTCGAATTTGGGGCTTCGATCCGCAGCAGGGCCTGCCGCGCCGCGGAACGATGTTGCAACGGATCCATCCAGAGGATCGCGGCCGGGTCGTCGAAGACGTACAGAACGCAGTGCGCGAGAGAAGAGACTACGCCATCGAGTTCAGAATCGTGCTACCCAATGGAGCTGTTAGATGTATCCATGGGTTAGGCCATACCGCCTTCAGCGCAAGCGGAGAGCTTGTTGAAGTCGTCGGTACGAACGTGGATGTGACGGACCGCAAGCGGGCCGAGGCGTTGCTTGCCGGAGAGAAACGGCTTCTCGAGATGATAGCGAGGGGTGATGCTCTCGCGCTCATCCTCGAGGCCGTATGCCGGCTGGTCGAAGAACTGGTCACCGGTTCTCTGTCTTCGATCCTCTTGTTGGATCCGAACGGCAGCCGCCTTAGGCACGGCGCGGCGCCCAGCCTGCCAATAAGCTACACTGAGGCAATCGATGGCGTCGTCATCGGCCCCTCCGTGGGATCGTGCGGGACGGCCGCTTACCGTGCAAAGCAAGTCGTCGTCTCCGACATCGCGACGGATCCGCTGTGGGCCAATTTCCGCGATCTGGCCTTGGCGCACGGGCTGCGAGCGTGCTGGTCGACGCCGATGTTCTCCTCGGCAGGCAGGGTGTTGGGGACCTTCGCGGTATACTATCGCGAACCTCATTCGCCCACTCCGCAAGAGCTTGATGACATCGAGCAGGTCACCCATCTCGCGAGTATCGCCGTCGAGCGCAAGCAGGCCGAGGAGGCGCTGCGCGAGCGGGCAAGCCTCCTCGACCTCACGCACGACTCCATCTTCGTCCGCGACATGCGCGACGTCATTACTTACTGGAATAGCGGCGCCGCGGAGCTGTACGGATGGAGCAAAGAGGAGGCTCTCCACAAGGTCTCTCACCGGCTGACGCAGACGGTCTTCCCCGCGCCGTTGGCGGAAATCAATGCGGAGTTGCTCCGCACGGGCCGCTGGGAAGGGGAGTTGATACATACCAAGCGAGACGGGAAGCAGGTCGTGGTGGTCAGCCGTTGGTCCTTGCAGCGGGACGAGGATGGCCTGCCGGTTGCGATCCTCGAGACGAACAACGATATCACGAAGCGCAAACAGTCCGAAGAAGCGGTGCTCCAGGCGCAGGCGCAGCTGGCACACGCCACGCGCATAGCAAGCTTGGGAGAGCTGACCGCCTCGATCGCACACGAAGTGAACCAGCCGCTCGCCGGGGTGGTAAGCAGCGGCAATGCATGTATGCGCTGGCTCGCCAGTGAGCCACCCAATATTGAAAAGGCAAGACAATCTGTCGACCGTATCATCAGGGATGCCAATCGAGCGAGCGAAGTGGTCGCGGGAGTTCGCGGGCTTGCAAAAAAAGCTCCTGTGCAAAAGGTCTGGTTGAACATCAACGAAACGATCCTGGAGACCATGGCCCTGGTGCGCATGGAAGCTGCAAAACACCACGCTTCGCTGAAGACCCGCCTCTCGAATGATATCCCGCTCGCCTGGGCGGACCGAATCCAATTGCAACAAGTCGTCCTGAATTTGATCATTAACGCCCTTGAAGCCGTAAGCGCGGTCAGCTACGGACCTCGAGACTTGTTCGTTAGCACGGCGAAACACGAATCGGACGGCGTGCTCTTGACCGTCCGCGATTCCGGCACGGGGCTGGACCCGGAAAACCTCGAACGCATCTTCGATGCTTTCTACACAACCAAGCGCGAAGGCATGGGCATGGGGCTGGCGGTCAGCCGTTCGATCATCGAGGCCCATGGGGGACATCTCTGGGCCTCAGCGAACGAGCCCCGCGGTGCGGTCTTTCAATTCACGCTGCCGGCCGGGCGGGAGGAGGCATCATGACGCAAACTGTTCCCGGCGCCCGCTCGGACCAACCGGTGGTATTCATCATCGACGACGATGCGTCGGTACGTGAGGCGTTGGAAGATCTTCTTCGCTCGGTCGGACTGGGAGTGCAGTCGTTCGTGTCGACCCAGGAATTTCTTCAGAGCAAGCGCCCCGACGCTCCTGGCTGTATCGTGCTCGACGTCAGGTTGCCGGGACCGAGCGGATTGGAATTTCAACGTACACTGACGACATCAGGTAGCCCTCTTCCCGTCATATTCATCAGCGGTCACGGCGACATCTCGATGTCGGTGCAGGCGATTAAAGCGGGGGCCATCGACTTCCTTACCAAGCCCTTGCATGAGCAGAAGCTGCTCGATGCCATCCAGACGGCAATCGAGCGCGATCGCGCCCGGCGCGCGGAGGAAAAGGATTTTGCCCAACTTCAGGAGCGTTTTGAGACTTTGACCCCGCGCGAACAAGAAGTCATGATGATCGTCATCACCGGACGCCCAAACAAGCAGATTGCGGCTGAGCTCAAATTGAGCGAAATGACGGTGAAGATCCATCGTAGCCAATTGATGCGGAAAATGAGAGCGAAGTCTTTAGTCGAGCTCGTGCGAATGGCCGACACGCTCAAGGTCTCCGCAAAAAATTCACCGGCCACCTAAACCAAAGTACTAGGCGCTAGTCCGGCTCGGCTAGCTCAGTCGCCCTTAAGTCTGCTCGAGCCTTACACACTTAAGCGCAAATCCGACCTCCGGTTAATGGATTCGAGGTCCGCTCGACACTAGGTTCTGCCATGAACTTTAGGGCCAGAAGCGGATGAAACCAGTGATTGCGATTATCGATGACGATCCATCGGTCCGCGAAGGCACGATGGACCTCCTGCATTCGATGGGCTTTGCCGCGGAGACGTTCGAGCGCGCCCACGATTTTCTGAACTCCGAACGTCTGCACCATACGTCTTGCCTGATCGCGGACGTGCAGATGCCGGGGATGACGGGGCTTGAGCTTTACGATCGCCTGGTTGGGTCGGGCAACGCCATTCCCACGATCCTGATCACGGCGTTTCCCAATGCCAGAGACAGAATGCGCGCGCAGCGGGCTGGTGTGCGCGGCTACCTGACCAAGCCGTTCAACGAGAATGAGTTGCTCGCCAGCATCCGTGAGGCCCTCAAGACCGACGGGAGAAAATCATGAATATTGCCGTATCGATGAGTCGCCAGTTGCCTCCGCCGGCAGAACTGTTCAGGCCGGATCGAACCCGTTCCAGAATTCATCTCGAAGCGGTGCCCAACGCAATGGATGACCAACCGGGTCATTCTCCGGCGACGGAAGCAGCTTGCATAGATAACAACGTGGCTGCGACCGCGATCTTGTTTGGTCCCTTTCGCCTGCTTCCGGCGCAACGGCTCCTGCTGGAAGGGAACGAACCGGTCAGGATCGGAAGTCGTGCCCTCGAAGTTCTTATCGCTCTGGTCGAGCATCATGGCGAATTGCTGAGCAAGAATGCGCTCATGGAGCGCGTGTGGCCCGATACGACGGTCGTGGAAGCGAATCTCTCTGTTCATATCGCCGCGTTGCGCCGGGCGCTCCGAGATGGCCGTGACGGGAATCGCTATTTGGTCAATATGCCTGGGCGCGGCTACCGCTTTGTTGCGCAGATCACGGCCGTGGAGGATTCCGAGCCGTCAACGCCGATAGAAGAATCCGCGACGAAGCCCTTGCACAATCTGCCGAAGCTGCTTGCGCCGTTGATCGGACGCGACGACAACATCAGCGAACTAACGGAGCAGCTGCCGCAGTGGCGTCTGCTCACCATCACCGGACCGGGCGGAATCGGCAAGTCGGCTGTCGCACTTGCCCTGGCCGAGAAGCAGATCGGCGCTTATCAAGATGGTGTGTGGCTCATCGATCTGGCGCCGCTCGCTGACCCGCGTGAAGTGCCGCGCGCAGTCGCGGCTGCACTCGGGCTCAAGATTCGCTCCGAGCAGCCGATGCCCGACTTGCTCACCGCCCTCAAAAATAAGCGGATGCTGCTCGTGCTCGACAACTGCACGCGGGTGATCGAGTGGGCTGCCACCTTCACCACGGAAGTCTTGCGGGCCGCGCCCGGAGTGAAGATTCTTGCGACCAGTCGAGAGCCGTTGCGCGCCGAGGCCGAACATATCCATCGGCTTTCGCCGCTAAAGGGTCCTTCGACATCGGGGCGGCTGGCGGCTGCGGACGCTCTTGGCTTTCCCGCCGTTCAATTGTTCGTCGAACGCATGGCCGCGTCCTTGGGTGAATTCGAGCTCAAGGATACCGACGCTCTGATCGTGGCGGACATTTGTCAAAAGCTCGACGGTCTTCCGCTGGCGATCGAGTTCGCCGCCGCCCGTGCCGCCATCCTCGGCGTGCGAGGTGTTGCCGCCCGGGCGGAGTACCCGTTCGAACTGCTTGTCGGCGGCCATCGTACCGCGCCGGCGCGCCAGCAAACAATGTATGCGACCCTCGAGTGGAGCTATGGGCTTCTCAACGAACTCGAACAATCGATCCTGCGCCGGCTGTCGTTCTTCGGCAGCAGCTTCACTCTTCAAACGGCGGCAACGCTCGCTGACGATATCGGCCGCGCCGAGAGTGAGATCATCAATACCGTCCTGGGTCTCGTGGCGAAATCGCTGGTCATGGCGGATGTTAAGGGTCCCGTGCCGCGCCTGTGGTTGCTAGAGACGACGCGTGCTTACGCTCGGATAAAGGTTTCCAAGAGCGGCGAATGCGACACGTTCCCTCGCCGTCAGGCGAAGCATAGCGTACGGACATCTCACATTTCGAGTCTGGCACTAGCATGAGCTGACGCTGCCATGACGAAATACGCCGCGTCGGTGGACTCGAAACCCCAGATCTTTAGCGCCGCGCTTCGCGATACCGGCGGTACGGCCGGCATCCGGTTTTCCTGCGAGTCCGAAAGACGGGAAAGGAAGATCAAATGACAACAGCAATCATCGGTATCGATCATATCGGATCGCCGCTCGCTCAAGAACCCGTGTCGGGAGGCGAACCGGCTGTGTGTGCGTCATTAATATGCGGCACAACGAAGCACCATCTCGCATCGTCGCCGCTGTTAACAGCGGATCACCTCCCATGACCCAAGACGCCGGATCCCCCGCGCCTCAAAACTGGATCGGCAGACATCGAAAAAGCCTGCTGATTGGCGGGCCGGCGCTTTTCGCCGTTATCGTGCTCATTTTCTATTTGACCGGCGGGCGCTACGTATCGACCGACGACGCCTATGTGCAGGCGGCGCGCGTGGAGGTCAGTACCGATGTGTCGGGACGCATTGCCGAGATCGACGTGCGGGACAATCAATTCGTCCACAAAGGCGATGTGCTGTTCAGGCTCGATCAGCGGAGCTTCCTGATCGCGGTGGCCGACGCCAAGGCGCAACTGGCCGGTGCACTTCTCAAGGTGCCGGCGCTGCAGGCGGCATATCGTCAGCGCAAAGCTGATGAGGCGGCCGCGCGCACCACGCTCGCCTATCAGCAGCGCGAATTTGCCCGCCAGACCCAATTGCAGGCGGAAGGCATTTCGTCGCTTGCGCAGCTGGACCAGGCCAAGAACAATTTCGAATCCGCCCAGCAGAAGCTCGCCGCGGCCGAGGAACAATCGGCCAGCGCGCTGGCCGATCTCGCCGGCAATCCGTCCGCTCGAGCGGCCAGCCTCCCCCTTGTGCGTCAGGCGCAGGCGGCGCTCGACCACGCCAATCTCGAGCTGTCCTACACTATCGTGCATGCGCCGATCGACGGCATCGTTACCAAAGTCGAGCAGATCCAAGTGGGCGACCACGTCAATGCTGCGGCACCGCTTTTCGCGCTGATGTCCGGCAGCAACATCTGGGTCGAAGCCGATTTCAAGGAAACCGACCTCACCTATGTGAGGCCCGGCCAGCACGCGACCTTCACGGTGGATGCCTATCCCGGCAAAACTTTCATGGGCAAGGTGATGAGTACCAGCCCAGGTACCGGCTCCAGTTTCTCGCTGCTGCCTCCGGAGAATTCCTCCGGCAACTGGGTAAAAGTCGTACAGCGCCTGCCGGTGCGGATTTCGATTGATGTTGCCGACGCCGGCATGCCGCTTGCCGCGGGCATGAGTGCCGTTGCCGAAGTGGACACCGAACATCGTCGTTCCCTGCGTTCGCTGGCTTTCTGGAACTAATGCGATGGCGTTGGAACAAGACTCGTTCGACAGTACGGCGGAAATTGCCGACGTCGGCGGCGCGGAACTTGCGCCGCCGTCCGTGCCCGACTTCATGCGCGCGCCCCATTATGGCGTCATCACGTTTTCGGTGATGCTCGCAACTGTCATGCAAGCGCTGGATGCCACCATCGCCAATGTCGCATTGCCGCGCATGCAAGGCACGTTGTCGGCGACGCAGGATGAAATGGGCTGGGTGCTGACCTCCTATATTGTCGCCTCAGCGATCACGATTCCGCTGACCGGCTGGCTAGCGGGTCAGTTCGGCCGCCGCGTCGTGTTCCTGACTTCGATTTTCGTCTTTACGGTTTCGTCGGCGCTGTGCGGTCTAGCCGACACACTTCCCGAGATAGTGCTGTTCCGTTTCCTTCAGGGCGTGGGCGGGGCGGCACTCGTGCCGCTGTCCCAGGCAGTGCTGTTCGACATCAACTCGCCAAAGGATTTCGGCCGCGCCATGTCCATCTGGGGCGCCGGGGTGACCATGGGACCTATTCTCGGCCCGGCGCTGGGGGGCTGGCTCACGGAGGATTACAGCTGGCGCTGGGTGTTCTACATCAATCTCCCGATCGGGGTGCTGACCTTCGCCGGTTTGTTCTTCACATTGCCCGAAAACCGCAATGCGCGGTCCTCGCATTTCGATTTTCTGGGCTTCGGCAGCCTTAGCCTCGCGGTAGCTTCGTTGCAACTGCTGCTCGACCGCGGCCAGTTGCTCGACTGGTTCTCATCGTCGGAGATCATCTTGGAGGCGATCATCGCCGCCACGGCATTTTACATCTTCTTGGTCCATACGTTTTCTTATCCCAAGCCGTTTCTTAATCCGGCCTTGTTCAAGGACCGCAATTTCGTCGCGTCCAACATGTTCATCTTTCTGGTCGGGGTGGTCTTGTTTGCAACCCTGGCCTTGATGCCGCCCATGCTGCAGAACCAGATGCAATATCCGGTGATCCTGACGGGGCTGGTGACAGCGCCGCGCGGTATCGGCACGCTGCTCGGAATGATCATCGTCGGGCGGCTGGTGACGCTCGTAGACACGCGCATCATCATTGGAGTCGGCTTGGCGCTGACGGCGTATTCGCTCTGGCAGATGACGCAATTTTCGCTGCTGATGGATGCACGGCCCATCCTGATCTCGGGGCTGGTCCAGGGCCTAGGCCTGGGACTCGTCTGGGTGCCGATTTCCACCGTGGCGTTCACCACCCTGCCGGCGACGCTGCGCAACGAGGGCACGGCACTCTTTAATCTTCTGCGCAACATCGGAAGCTCGGTCGGGATTTCGGTCGTGGTGTTCCTTCTCGCCCAGAACACTCAGCGCGTTCATGCCTCACTTGCCGAGCACATCACGCCGTACAACGCCGTTTCGAATCCGGCGGCTATCGCCGCCCATGTCGATACGGGAACCTTAAACGGACTGGCCGGGCTGAATGCGATGATAACCGACCAGGCCGCGATGATCGCCTATATCGACGATTTTCGGCTCATGATGGTGATGACATTGGTGACCATTCCGTTTCTGCTGCTGATCCGGGGCACGAGGCCGGCAGCCGGCGAGCGTATGGCGGTGGCCGAATGAGCAAAGCCCCGTTCCTGATGTTCCCGCTCGCTCTTGCGCTTTCTGCCTGTACGGTCGGTCCCGATTTCATGCGGCCCGAAACACCTGCCGCGCCGACCTATTCGGCGAAGGGCGATGCGTCGCCGCCGCCCGATCAGCATATTTCGCTGGGCGAAACGATCCAAGGCGATTGGTGGGCAGCGTTTCGTTCGCCCTCGCTCGACAGCGTCATCCGGCAGGCAATAGCCGACAATCGCGACGTCGCCTCGGCGAAGGCGCGCGTGGCGGAAGCGCAGGAAGCGGTGAATTCCGCCGAAGGTGCGCGTCTGCCGCAAGTCGGTTTGGGCGCCACCGTGGGACGGCAGAAATACGGCGCCGCGCTGTTCGGGCCAGCGAATTTCAGCATCCCGCCTTTCACTTATTATTCAGTCGGCCCCAGCGTCAGCTTTCCGCTCGATCTCTTCGGCGGCCGGAAACGCACGGTAGAAGAGCAAGCTGCCTATGCTGAATACCAAGGCTATGAGCTTGACGCCGCCTATTTGTCCCTGACCGCCAATGTCGCGGCGCAGGCGCTGACGGTGGCAGCGACGCACGCCCAGATCAACGCCGTGGAAGCCATCGTCGAGGACGATGTCCAGAATGTTCAACTGGTGCAAAGAGCGCTCGGGATCGGCTCCGCAACACAAACGCAATTGCTCGCCGCACAAAGCCAGCTCGCAACCGATCGAACGTTGCTGCCCGAACTTCAGCAGCAGGAGAGCACAGCCCGTCACGCGCTGGCCATCCTGGTCGGCAAGGCACCGGCTGACTGGACGCCGCCCGACTTCACGTTGGACGATTTCACTTTGCCGGCTGAAATTCCCGCCAGCCTGCCGTCCGAACTGCTCCATCGGCGGCCGACCATCCTCGCCGCCGAGGCGCAATTGCATGTCGCAAGCGCCGCCATCGGTGTGGCCACTGCCAATCTCTATCCCCAGATCAACCTTACCGGTACGTTCACACAGCAGGCCTTGACGCCGGGCGGCCTCTTCAACAGCGCAGCTGCCGCATGGGGCGTTGCAGCCAATCTCACACAACCCTTGTTCGATGGCGGCCAACTCCGCGCCCAGCGACGAGCCGCCATCGACGGCTACCAGGCTTCGCTTGCCAGCTATCAGCAAGTTATCCTGACCGCGTTCGGCGAAGTCGCCGATGGCTTGCAAGCGCTCGCAAACGATGCCGATCACTTTCGTGCCGAAAGCGAGGCCGAACGCACCGCGACTGCCGCGCTCGATCTCGCGCGGCGCAGCTATGCCGTCGGCAATTCTGGGATCCTGGACGTGATTGACGCACAGCGACGCTTGGCGCAGGCGAGGTTGGGACTTTCGCGCGCCAGAGCGCAGCGCCTGATCGATACGGCGCAATTATTTGTGGCGCTCGGCGGCGCGCCCGTCAGGCCTGCCGATCCGATCACCGCGAACGCCGATGGCGTCACGCGTCGATAAAGGCCTGACCTGTCGGCATTGGCGCGATGGGGCTCAAGTTTGACATGGACTGAACGTCCTTTGTGTCGACGCTGAGGCGCGCGCCGGGAGTGCCGGCGCGCGTAACGCATCGACACGATCCGACCCGCCGCCGGCACTCCTTTAGCTCACCCCACCGGCCCAATTTGCGGATGACGTCGACTGTTGATACGCGGCGATGCTGGTAAGGACGAGCAGCGCCAATGCCAGCGCGAGGGCAGTACTCAATCCGGAGTGAAAAACAAGTACCGCACCCAGTGCGGCGCCCAGGAACATACCTCCAACGGCTCCCAGTTTACGGCCGATTTGAGATTGTTTCCCGCCTGCAAAGTTTGAATCGGCGGCCAATCCGGTAAGGGTCAATGTCAGCACGGTGGTCGTCATGCCTGGGACTCCAAGGCGACGTGCGGCGGCGTTCTGAGTTCCCATCGCGAGTGCGAGCAGCACGATGAGGGCATAGCGAGATATTTCGCCGTTAGGATGGAGCGGTGATAGCGAAATCACGAGCGCCGCCCCGACGAGCACTGTCTCGATGAGTGTTGCGACCGCCAAATATCGGCCGCGGTGGCGGCCGAGGCTTAGGGCGAGCCGTCCACCTGCGAGCGCTCCTGCCAGGAACGCCGCGATTGCAACAAGCGATGTTGGAATCGAAAAATCTGTCGCGTCAGCAACGGCGAAACCTAGGAACACGATATTCCCCGTCATGTTGGCGACGAAGACATGACCCAATTTGAGAAAACTGACCGCATCTACTACCCCAGTGACCACCGTGAGGACGAGAAGCAGCCGCGGCAGCGGACCATGCTTATCGTCCTTGCCGAATTCGATCGTGCTGGCCACATCCCTCAGTTTTAACATTTGCTTTCCAGCGTTGGTGAGGCGCAATGGAACACCTCCTGCAATTACGCGGTGGGTTGTGACGCGCTACGAGACGCAACGCGCAGGCTCAAGAGCCAGGCATTCGCGCGGTCGAGGTAAAGGTAGACGACCGGAGTCGTGAACAAGGTCAGAAGCTGGCTCAGAATAAGTCCCCCAACCATGCTGTAGCCGAGAGGCTGGCGCAGCTCAGAGCCGGTACCATGACCGAGCATGAGCGGGAGCGCCGCCAGCAGCGCCGCCATGGTCGTCATCAGAATGGGGCGAAAGCGCAGCAAGCAAGCTTGGCGAATTGCTTGCTCGGGCGAGAGATGCTGTCCGCGCTGAGCCTGGATGGCGAAGTCGACCATCATGATGCCGTTCTTCTTTACGATTCCGATCAGCAGGATGATCCCGATCATGGCGATCACCGAGAGATCGAAGTGGAACAGCGTCAGCATGAGCAGTGCGCCGACGCCTGCGGACGGCAAAGTCGAGAGGATGGTCAGCGGATGGACATAGCTTTCGTAAAGCACGCCGAGAATGATGTAGACGGCCATAATTGCGGCGGCGATCAGATAGGGTTCAGTGGCGAGCGAGTCCTGGAAAGCCTGGGCGCTGCCCTGGAATGTGCCCGCGAGGGTTGATGGCGCGGCGAGTTGGGCTTCGGCGCGGCGAATAGCGGCCGTCGCATCGCCCAGCGCCACGCCGGGCGCCAGGTTGAACGACAGGGTGACAGCGGGAAATTGCCCTTGGTGGTTGATCGACAGGAACGTGGTCGGGAGCGTCGTCCACTGTACGAGAGCCCGGAGCGGAACCTCCTGGCCGCTGCTGGGCGAGTGCAGATAGATCTGATTCAGCGCCGCGGTCGAGCTCTGCAGCTCGGGCAGGACCTCCATGACAACGTGATAGCTATTGAGCTGCGTGAAATATTGAGTCACCTGCCGTTGGCCGAATGCGTCATAGAGGATGTTGTCTATGAGCTGCGGCTGAATGCCGAATCGCGCGGCTTGGTCGCGGTCGATAGTGAGCGTCAAAGTGCCGCCGCCGGTCTGCTGGTCGCTTGCGACATCGCGCAATTCGGGGACCGCCTTCAGCCGGTCGAGCAGCTTTGGCGCCCATTGATCGAGCTCGTCGAGATTGGGATCCTGCAGGGTGAATTGATACTGTGTTCGCGCGATACGACCGCCCACATTGAGGTCCTGCGCGACCTGCATGAAGAGGGCGGCGCCCTGGATCTCAGCAAGCTTTGGCTGAAGCCGACGAATCACCTGGTCAGCGGAGATATCGCGCTGATTGCGCGGCTTCAACGTGATGAAGAGACGGGCGTTGTTTTGGGTTTGTCCGCCGCTGGCACCAAGACTCATGCCGACGGTAGCCACGGCCGGATCCTTCATCACGACATCCCCGAGGGCGCGGACGTGGCGCACCATCTCGGCGAACGAGGTGTCCTGCGCCGCTTCCGCCGTGCCGATGATGAGGCCGGTGTCCTGCTGAGGGAAAAAGCCCTTTGGTATCGTGATGAAGAGATAGCCTGTGCTTAAGACTGTCGCGATGAAGACCGCGAACGTGACGCGGTGGTGGCGCAGCGCGACGTCGAGCGCGCGGCGATAGCCTGCGAGAAGAAGATCGAATCCCCTTTCGGACAAGTGATAGAGACGGCCATGTCGAATATCTTGTTGGCTGCGCATGAAGCGCGAGCACATCATTGGAGTCAGTGTCAGTGACACCACCGCCGACACGAGGATCGTCGTCGTCACGGTGACCGCGAATTCGCGAAAGAGCCGCCCGACGATGCCGCCCATCAGCAGCAGCGGGATGAAAACCGCGATCAACGAGAAGCTGATCGATAGAATGGTGAATCCGATCTCCCCCGCTCCCCTGTACGCGGCTTCCATCGGACTGAGGCCGTTCTCGATATGGCGATATATGTTCTCCTGCATGACAATCGCGTCGTCGACGACAAAACCCACTGCGATGGTGAGGGCCATAAGAGACAAATTGTCGAGGCTGTAGCCCAGCAGATACATAACGCCAAAAGTACCCACAAGGGCCAGCGGAACGGCGATGCTCGGGATGGCCGTCGCCCAAAGACTGCGCAGAAAAAGAAAGATTACCATCACGACAAGCGCGATGGTGAGCATCAACGTGAACTGGACGTCGGCAACCGAGGCTCTGATGGTCTGCGTGCGGTCGCTGAGAACGTCGATCTTAATCGATGCCGGAATGGCGTCCTGAAGCCGCGCTAGCGACGCCTTGACCAGATCCACTGTTCCAATGACGTTGGCGCTGGGCAGCTTGAATACCGCAAGCAGAATCGTTCGCTTGCCATTCGCCCACGCCGCGACCTTGTTATTTTCGGGCGCATCGATGGCCCGACCGACGTCGCGAATGCGTACGGGCGCACCATTGCTGTAGGCGATAACGACATCATTCCATGGCGCAGCCTCCAGCTGTTGATCATTGTCATAGATCGCAAACGTTCGGGTCGGCCCGTCGATCGATCCTTTGGGGCTATCGGTTGTCGCGGCCATGAGCACTGAGCGGACATCTTCGAGCGAAAGCCCGAGAGAGGCGACCTTCGCTGGATCGAGTTGGATGCGCACGGATGGTTTTTGCTGTCCGCCAATCGTGACCAAGCCGACGCCGGCGATTTGACTGATGTGCTGCGCCAGCACGTTCTCGACGTAGTCGTCGACCTGGGTAAGGGGCAGTGCATCCGAGGTGGCAGCGAGCACAAGGATGGGCGAGTCCGCGGGGTTGACCTTGCGATAAGTCGGCGGCGCGGGAAGGTTGGTCGGCAGTTGACCGCTGGCCGCATTGATAGCGGTCTGGACGTCTTGCGCGGCTCCATCGATGTTGCGCGCGAGATCGAACTGGAGAGTAATTGCGCTATTGCCGAGCGTGCTGCTCGAAGTCATCTCGGTCACGCCGGGAATCTCCCCGAATTGCCGCTCGAGCGGCTGCGTTACCGAGGACGCCATGGTTTCGGGACTCGCTCCAGGCAGCTGCGCTGTGACCTGAATTGTCGGAAAGTCGACTTGCGGCAGCGGCGCTATCGGAAGAAGGCGGTAAGCCGCTGCACCCACGAGAAGAATGGCGGCCATCAACAGTGAGGTCGCGATGGGCCGGCGGATGAACAGCGATGAAAGACTCACGGCGTGCCTCCCGGAGGAGGAGCTGGTTGACGCGGTGCGATGCTCGCGACATTCGAATTCGAGGCACGCACATGTGCACCCGATTGCAGGCGATACTGGCCGGACAAGACCACTTGCTCGCCGGGTTTGAGACCGTCTGTGACGATGGCTTGACCACCATCGAACTGGTCAAGGGTGAGCGGCCGAATTTCAACGGTCGAATTCGATTTGACAACATAGGCATATAACCCGTTCGGCCCTCGTTGCACGGTAGGCGATGGAATCGTCAGCACATTGTGCCTCGTTTCAATCAACACCCGCGCGTTGACGAACTGTCCGGGCCACAGCGTCCCCTTCGCATTCGGAAATGTTGCCTTGAGCCTTATCGAGCCTGTTGTTTGAAGAATCTGATTGTCGAGTACGGCGACGGTTCCCCGATCGAGCTCCGTCTTCATATCGCGTGAGAGCGCAATAACCGCGAGCGGACCCGCGGCGCCGCCCTTCGTAAAGGCCGGCAGGTCGTCCGCGGGCAGCGTGAAGACAATGGAAATCGGGCGCATCTGCGTGACGACAACAAGGCTGGTATTCGCGGCGGCGAGCACGTTGTTGCCCGCGTCGACAAGACGAATACCCGTGCGGCCACCGATCGGCGATTTGATCGTCGTGTAGTCGAGATTCGTGGCTGCGAATTCGATCACAGCCTGGTCCAGTTTTACCTGCGCCTCGAGCTGAGCCACAAGCGCCGTCTGCGTATCAAGAGTCTGCTTGCTCGTGTAGTTTTGCGGCGCAAGCATCTCGTAGCGCTCGAGATCCAGCTTCGCATTCGACAGCTGCGCCTCGTCCTTGGCCTTGGTTGAAACGGCCTGATCGAGCGCGGCCTGGAATGTTCGCGGATCAATCTGCGCCAGCACGTCGCCGGCTTTGACATCTTGGCCCTCGACGAAGTTGACGCGCTGCAGCTGGCCGTCCACCCGCGTCGTCACGGTTACCGTGTTGAACGCCTGTACTGTGCCCAGTCCGTCAAAATAGATCGGAATATCGCTCTGCGCGGCAAATGCCGTCTGCACGGGGATCACCGGCGGCATTGCAGCCGGCTTGGTGGCCGCCGGCGCTTGCTCGAGCCAATAACCGGCACCCAATCCGAGCACCAGGACGATCGCGGAGGCTGCGATCCAGCGCGCCCGCCTCACTTCGAGCAAATTCGGCAAATGCAGGTCAGGCATTGGATTCTCCTGTCTCACTCCAGCCTCCCCCCAGGGCCTTGAACAGACTTACGATGGCGTTCAGGCGCGCGAGCTTGACCTGAAGCAGGGCGTTCTGGGCGGTGAAGAGCGCGGTCTCGGTATTGAGAACCGTCAATATCGTAACGGTGCCGGCGCGAAGTTGAGCGGTGGCGATATCAAAAGCTCGCTGCGCCGTGTCGACGGCGGCTTGCTGGCGCCGTTCCTGCTCGGCGGTCTGCTGAGTTGCGACCAACGCATCTTCGGTATCCTGAAACGCCGAGATCACCGATTTGCGATAGTCCTGCAGCAGCTCATCGTAGACGGCTTGTGTGTATTGATATTGTCCTTTTAGGCGGCCTCCTTCGAAGATCGGCTGCGTAAGGCCGGCGGCGAGCGTGTAGAGAAACCCGGTGGGCCCGAACAGCGAGGATAACGCCGTGCTTTCGAAGCCCCCTTGAGCCGTTAACTGGACGCTTGGAAAGAAAGCCGCCTTCGCGACTTTGATGTTCGCATGCGCGGAAATGAGCCGCGCCTCGGCCATCGCCACATCCGGACGGCGCGCGAGGAGCTCCGAAGGCAAGCCGGGCACCACCGCCGGATGGGACAAATCTGCCAATGCACCCGAATTTATGTCCACGACTTCCGGTGGCTTACCGACGAGGATCGCGAGAGCGTTGATGAATTGCCGCAGCTGTTGCTGGAGCGGAGGAATTTGGGCTTGCAAGCTTGCAACCGTGGTTTCCTGTTGGGCGACATCGAGCGCCGTCACTGTCCCGGCCGCTTCCTGCGCTTGCAGTGCCGTGAGGATGCTTTCCGCGCTAGCGAGATTCGCCTCCGTCACCGCAATTTGGTCGCGCAGTTCGAGGATTTGAAAATAGGTTGTCGCGACACTCGTCACGGTGGTCAGCGCGACGGTTTCTTCACTGTAGCGGCTCGCCTGCGCGGTTGCTTTGGCCGCATCAAGGGAGGCTTTGTTTTTTCCCCAGAAGTCGATCTCATAGCTGGCGCTGATCTGCGCGTCATAGAGCGTGTAGGTTCGGCGACCACCTGTTCCCGAGCCCGAACTCGCCGGCTGACGAACGCGAGATACTTCACCTCCGAGCCCGATGGCGGGCAGAAGTGCCGCCCCGACGATTCGAGCTTGCGCATCGGCTTCGCGAACGCGCGCAACCGCCGCGGCCAAATCGAGATTGCCGGCCCCGGCCTGGGCGATGAAGCTGTCGAGTTGTGGCGATCCAAAACCTTGCCACCAATCCTTTATCGGCCATGCGGGTGATTGCATGGGTTCAGCACGCCACGTCGCGGGAATGTCGAGGCTTGGCGACTTATAGTCCGGCAGGATGCTGCAAGCCGCGAGTGCGGCGGCCAGTGGGGCAGCGAACGCTCGAAATGTTCTGCGCCCTATGCCGACCATCGATACCTCCGGATCGCCGCCGAAAAGCACTGCTCCACTAAATCGACGTCGAACATGATCGCGATCATCTCGCGTTCCGGCATCCGTCGGACCATACAGGTGCCGCGAAGCTCCGCTTCAAGGCGCAACACCCGCTGGAGTCCGGGCTGCATGCATTCGCATGAATCGGTGAGGCAATTGCCGGAGATCGTGCATAGACAGACCGTTCCCCGTCGGCGCAGCGTCACGGTGATCGGCGCACGATTGGTGTCAGGCCGCGAGCAGTCGCCCGTGTCAAAGAGGAGTTCGCCCACCATGAATCCGAGCATGCGACAGACAGCCTCCGGCAACCTGCCTGCACCTTCGGCATCTAAAACGCAGCGGATGCCAGGCCGATCGGGGGAAATCATTTGAAGATGCCTACAGAGAGCGAACAGGTAGAGGTCGGCATCAACTTCTGAAGGCTCAACTGCAACCGTCTGGAAAGCGCGCGCCGAGCGGTCTTGGGACCATGTTGTCGCTCGGCCGGCAGCCGGAGCAATCGAGTAAATTTCCGCCGAGTCGGTCGCGGCGTGCACGGATGCGCTGTTGCTGTGCGCCGCTGCGCTCGGGGCCGGCTGAACATGCTCATGGTGCATGACGGACTCCGAAAGCGTCCGGATCATCGCATCGCGATCGAGGTGAGCTGCGGAGATCATGCCTCGTGGTCTCCGGGAATGTGCTTGGGCTTCGCGGAAGCGGGTTCGCTTGGAGCCGTAACGCCGAGCCTGTTCTCGAAGGTCGTGCACTCGAAATCGAAGCCAAGGACTTTGACCTCTTCCTGCTCGTTCCGGTCGAGCCTATCGCGCACAATCTCCACGACCTTCTGCTTACAGTCGGCTTCGTCCTTCACATCCGTGGCGGCGAAGTCCAGGTCGCCATTCGCAAGAAAGGCAACAACAACGGCGATCAAAGCATTCATCTTCAGTCTCCTATCCGTTAGTAGGTTCTCCACTAGGCTGGCTGTTTACTGGCGAGAGTGAGCTGAGCGAGAAATTCGCTGATGGCAGCGCCATTCGCCGGACGTGCGTGGGTGGGCAGTGGACGCCGGCTCTCCAAAACGTCGCTCAATGCCTTGCGTGCACGTGCGACACGGCTTTTCATCGATACTGTGGAGCAGCTCATAAGCGCCGCAGTGTCGTCGTAGGAAAAGCCGCCCACGCCGACCAGCATCAAGGCTTTGCGTTGTGCCTCGGGCAGGGCTTGCATCGCGCAGGCGGTTTCGGAAAGTTCAACGGCCCAATTCTGTTGGTCGGTTGCGGCCGGAATAGCTTCGGCCAATTCGGGATCCCAAGGGGCTTGACGCCAAGCGCGGCGTTGGTGGGAATAGAATTCATTGCGAAGGATCGCAAATACCCAAGCCTTGAGATTGGTTCCCGGCGTAAACGAACGGCGAGACCGCCATACCTTCGCCAAAGTGTCCTGTGCCAGGTCCTCGGCAAGCTCCCGGTTGCCCGATAATGACCGTGCAAATGCACGCAGAAAGGGCATGAGCTTTCTAAGTCCGGCTTCCAGCTCCGCGGCGGGATCAACATCGCCAAGCGTCGTCGTTGCGGTGTGTTCGCTTTCAACGAGAGCCATCTTGTCCTCTCCACTGGTGTTTTGCGCTCGACTAGAAAACCACGCGGACGGCCATCAGCTGAGTGAAGGGTGCCAAATGTCGGCAAATCCTTCCGAAGCGCGGGCGATTACGCGCATTTCACTGCAACGATGCTTGAGGAACAGCGTCTTCACGTTGAGCGACGATCGCCGCGCCCGTTGCATCAAAGCCTGATCAGGAGGCGCCTATGACCCAGGATGTTTTCGAAACTCCGCTTGCCTACGCCCTAGAGTCCAAGACCACGCCCTATGAGCAACTTGGCGGCTCTGGATCAAACAGCCGCCTGCCGGTGCAGATTGAAATCGGCTTTGTCGGTCTTGGCCGCATGGGCACGGCGATGGCTGCAAACCTTGCGGCCGCCGGACATCGGGTGATCGCGTATGTCCGTCGTCCCGACCGAATCGCCGAGCTGACGCAACTCGGTCTCAAGCCCACAACGGACATCACCAAGCTATTCGACTGCGCCGTTGTCATCAGCATGGTGCCCGACGACAATGCCGTTCGCGACGTCGTACTGGGGCGCGAGGACCTGGGCATCGAGGGGCTTGGCCAAGGCCTGCGTCCCGGAGCCATCCATCTTTCGATGAGCACGATCAGCACGGCGACGGCGTCCCGCCTCGCAGCCGAGCATGCGCGTCAGGGACAAGGCTATGTCGCAGCGCCGGTCTTCGGAAATCCGGATGCGGCCAAAGCACGTCAGCTCTACATCGTTGCCGCCGGCGAGGCCGCGGATATCGAGCGCTGCCGCGCTTTGCTCGACTGTCTCGGACAACAGACCTTCGTGATCGGAGCCGATCCCGCAGTGGCAAATCTGATCAAGCTGCTCGGCAACATGATGACCGCAACAACGCTCGAGATGCTCGGCGAAGCCTTCGCCCTATTCGTCAAACGAGGGCTGGATCCAAAGCCATTCGTCGATGTCATGACGAGCACGATGTTTGGCGGGCGCGCGCACCGAATTTACGGCGACAAGATGGTCCGCCAGGCATATGCGCCCGGATTCGTCATGCCGCTCGCGCTGAAGGATGTTCGCTTGGCCCTTGCCGAAGCGGAAAGCGACGGCGTGCCCATGCCGTCGGTTCAAGTGGTGCGCGATCGGCTCGCGACCGGAATCGCGCGCGGCTATGCCGGTCTCGACTGGACCGCCCTCGGCCTCGTTGCCGAGCAGGAAGCCGGTCTCCAAGTCGAGCCTCGGTCACTCAATTGAAGATCGCCGTCCAGACACGGGCACACGAACGAAGGAACAGAATCATGACCCTTCAACCAAAGACTCTCGATATTCAGGCTGAGCTTGCCGGCATCCCGGGCACAGCGATCGAAATGTCCCGCGTCGCCATCGGCACGTGGGCGATCGGCGGGTGGATGTGGGGCGGGACCGACGAAGCGGAATCCGTTTCCACGATTCGCGCCGCGCTGGATCACGGCATCAACCTGATCGATACCGCGCCCGCTTATGGCTTCGGCCGTTCCGAGGAGATCGTCGGCAAAGCGATCGCCGAAGCCGGCCTGCGCTCTCGTGTCCTGATCGCCACCAAGACGGGACTCGAGTGGGAGGACGAGAAGGTTTTCCGCAATGCCAGCCGCGCCCGCATCATGCGCGAGGTCGAGGATTCCTTGCGCAGGCTTCGAACCGATTACATCGACATCTATCAGGTCCACTGGCCCGACCCGCTGGTTGCGATCGAAGAGACGGCGGACGCGATGCACATGCTGTTCCACCAAGGAAAGATCCGCACGATCGGCGTAAGCAATTTTTCCGTCGAGCAGATCGAAAAGTTTCGTCGCGTGGCACCGCTTCACGTGCTGCAATCGCCTTACAATTTGTTCGAGCGCGCTATCGAAGCCGACCTCCTGCCTTACTGCCGCAAGAACAGCATCGCGACACTCGGCTATGGCGCGCTGTGCCGGGGACTTCTTTCGGGGCGCATGCGGCCGGACACGGCCTTCGAGGGGGACGATCTGCGGCGCACCGACCCAAAATTCCAAGCACCCCGCTTTGCGCAATATCTCGCCGCCGTCGAGAGGCTTGATCGGCTCGCCAAGGAACGGTTCGGCAAGCGCGTCATTCATCTCGCGATCCGCTGGATGCTCGATCAAGGTGTCACGACCGCGCTGTGGGGCGCGCGGCATCCCGATCAGCTTCAGCCAGTCGATGAGGTTTCCGGTTGGTCGCTCGATGCCGTTTCCAAGGCCGAGATCGATCGGATCCTCAAGGAAACGATCACCGATCCGGTCGGTCCGGAATTCATGGCACCGCCGGTAAGGCCTTAATAGGCAGGGGACGCCGTCTGCCGATTCAATTGGAGGCACGTGATGCGGAACTTCCCTCCTTATTCCTCGTTGTCTCGGCGACGGTTCCTCGCCAATGCGGCGGCTGCTTCGCTCTCGTTGATGGCGATGCCCTCTCGCGCCGAGGCGATGATCCGGCTGCCCTTGCCCGGCGGACCGGACGAGCGGCTGCTGACTGCGACCTTTCCCGAGAAGGGCGCGATGATTCTCCAGCGCACCCGTCCGCCATTGCTCGAAACGCCATTCGAAGTGTTCGACCAATCGGTCTTCACGCCGAACGATCGTTTCTTCGTCCGCTGGCACTGGGCGGTTATCCCTACCGAGGTCGACGCCGATACCTTCCGTCTGCAGGTGCGGGGTCAGGTGGATCGCCCCCTGTCGCTGTCCTTCAAGGACATACGCGCGCTCCCGCAGGTGGAGATCGCCGCAGTCAACCAGTGCTCCGGCAACTCGCGCGGACTTTTTCAGCCGCGCGTTCCGGGCGGGCAGTGGTGGCATGGCGCAATGGGAAACGCGCGCTGGACCGGCGTTCGCCTCAAAGACGTGCTCGACCGCGCAGGTGTGAAAGCCGGCGCGGTGGGGGTCCGATTCAACGGCCTGGATGGGCCCGTCGTTCCGGACGGACCGGACTTCATGAAGTCGCTTGCTGTCGATCACGCGCGCGACGGCGATGTCATGCTCGCTTATGCGATGAACGGGGCACAGTTACCCCTGCTCAACGGCTTTCGTCTTCGGCTGATCGTGCCGGGTTGGTACTCGACCTACTGGGTCAAGATGCTCAACGACGTCGAGGTTCTGGATCAGCCGGATTCGAACTACTGGATGAAGACGGCCTACACGATCCCGGATACACCGCGTGCGAGCATCACGCCGGGCGAGAGGGGTTTTGCCTCTGTGCCTATCAGCCGAATGGTGCCGCGGTCGTTCATCACGAACATCAGGGCGGGCGACAAACTTCGAGTGGGCGCACCGGCGGCGGCACGCGGTATCGCCTTCGGCGGAGATTGCGGCGTATCGCGGGTAGATTTCTCCAGCGACGGCGGCAAAAGCTGGAATCCGGCGCAGCTCGGCAAGGACGAAGGCAAATACAGCTTCCGCCAATGGCAAACGTCCTTCACGCCAACGGCTGCCGGAGACCAGGTGCTCATGGCGCGATGCACCAATAGCAAGCGCGAAGCGCAACCGGCCGCGCCCAACTGGAATCCCGCCGGCTTCATGCGCAACGTCGTCGAACAAACACCGGTCACCTTCGCTTAGGGAGGAAGGCATGTTGCCGAAGATGTTGGTCATGGCGCTTGCGGCGGGTGCAATACTGTCGCTCCTCTCCGCGCAGACCGAAAGACCAATGCCGCTGAAATCCGTCAGCGTCAATCTGCCCTATGGCGACCGCAAATTTCCCGGAGGACACGAAGCGGACGCGACCAATCGAAACTGCCTCGTCTGCCATTCCGCCGGCATGGTCCTGAATCAGCCCGGTCTGTCGAAAGCCCAGTGGCAGGCCGAAGTCGACAAGATGCGCGCTGCCTACAAGGCGCTAATAGATCCGAAGGATGTGGACGCGATCGTCGATTATCTCGTCGCTATCAGGGGACCGACCACAAGTAACTAACGGAGTCCATCATGTCCGACGTCATGCTACGTGCCCGTCCGTCTCGCTCACAAAAGGATGCCGCTCCACCCTCTCAAACGGAGCTCGCATCAATCTATCCAGCCAACGATCCGTTCCCTCCGCCCGAGACGACCGTTCATCCCATTGCGGTCATGATTCCCCTGGCCACGTTCGTCTGGTTCGTCCTGGCCACTTGGATCGGCTTTGGCGGCGGCGAAACATCGCTCGTTTTGACTGTCGTGACCTTTCTGGGCCTCATGTATTTCAGTCTTTTTGCCGGCGGAGGATCTTGGGCACGCGATGTGAGGATAGGCCGCAGTCGTCGCCGGAGCTTCAGAGAATTTCTCGACGGGGATGTCGAGATCTGGACCGGACGCATCACCGGGCGCCAGGCGCTGGAGCAAATGGCCACTTTGCCGATAACGCTCGCCATCGGCGGCAGCGCCATCATCGCCGCCGCCATCATGGCGAGAAGCTGAGCGGCGATCGTGAACGATCGAGGCGCGCGATGATCGAGACTGCGGACCCGGCGGACGAGTCCCGCAGGACCTTTGTCCTTCAGGAGATTCAGCCGACTCTCTTGGGTCTGATGGATGGTTCCGTTTCGACACTTGCGCCGATTTTTGCAGCCGCGGGTTTGACCGGAAAGCCTCTTACCGCCTTCTTCGTTGGCCTTGCGGCATCGCTCGGCGCCGCTGTCAGCATGGGCCTCTCCGAAGCCCTATCCGACGATGGAAGTGTGACGGGACGCGGCGGACCGTTGCAACGTGGCGCGATCACAGGCGTGGCAACCGGTCTTGGCGGGATGCTCCATACGTTTCCATTCCTTCTTCCAGACCTGAGCATCGCGCTGAAGCTCGCCTATGTTGTGGTGATCGTCGAACTCGTCGCAATCGCGTTCATCCGTCACCGCTTCATGGGTGGCAGACTTGGCAACACCATTGTCCAGGTCGTTATCGGAGGAGCTGTTGTTTTCGCTATCGGCGTTTGGCTCGGGCGGATCGGCGCGAGCTGAAAACTCACACGGCGCGGCTCCTACAAAGCGGCCTGTTTGAAATCCGCATGTCACCATTTACGCCGCTGCGCATTATCCAATCAGTAGCACTCAGATGCCGCCCAACGTTCGCACCGACCAAGTGCAAAGGAGAGATCCGATGAACCCAAAGCTGCTGTCGATCGCCCAGCCGATCGCTTTGATTGGATCCCTGAAGATGCGGCATCTGGCAGTAGGAGCTCTGCTCGTTGCGGCGCTCCCGATCGTCGCCGAAAAAGCGGCGGCGCAGGAGGATCCCCGCCCCGCTACAGAGGCACAGGTGCCGAGCTTCGACATATGGTGCCTGGAGTTGCAGCTCTATCCGGCCGCGCGCTGCGAGTCTCGCAACAGCGACGATATGCAAGCTTACGAACATTATCGCGCGTTAGCGGAACAATTCGCGCAGCAAAAAGCAGCTAACGAGCGGCACGACCAGGAACTCATGGACCTGCTCAACCGCGATCCGTTCGACATCAAGCATTAACCGGCGGGGCGTGGTGCCGGAGGATATGCGGCCGGTGCTTGCGGAACGGACGCCTGCGCAACGGCATGCCACTGGCCGATACAGGTTGCAACGTAGGGATAATATCCTTGCGGATTATCGCAGTACCAGTTCTGCATCCCGCCCAAGATCGCCGGAGAAACATACGTCGGATACGGGTAGATCGGCGTGGGATAGAGATACCAGTCGCCGGCGGCAATCCACCACCAGCCATAGCGTCCAAAGTGCCAATCGTGGGTCCAATGTCCGCCGTCCCAAAGGCGATGGTCGGCAGCGGTGAAATGGGCATAGTCATGGCCATGGAATCCGAAGCCCGCATGGTCAAACCCATGCACTCCGCCTGAGAAACCCGCATGGCCATCGTGGAGCCCGCCTTGGAAGCCGACGTGGCCCCCATTGTGCAAGCTGCTCGAGAAACCCGGATTGCCGGGACCACGGAATTCGCCTGCAAGACCCGCGTGGCCGAGGCCTTGCGAACCGCTGGAGAAACCCGCACGGCCCGGACCACGGAAGTTACCTGGCAGACCCGCATGACCACCAAAGCCACCCATGCCGCTATGGCCACCGCCGCTGAAGCCGCCGGCATGACCGCCAAAGCCGCCCATGCTGCTGTGGCCACCGCCGCTAAAGCCGCCCGCATGACCGCCGCCGTGGTCGGCTGCGATAGCGCTTGATGCCGAAACTGCTGCCACCGTCGAAAGTAGGAGCCCAAAGACTCCGCTGAGCATTGACCGTGTCATGGTTGATTCTCCTATCGGCGAACGTATCCCTAATTGCTCCCCGCCCGAGATGTGGAAGGCCGCCGGCGCGAGCACCAGGTGGCTTTGGCGCTATTTGCAACTCCTTGCTGGTACTAACTGGGCTGCATTGCTCGCGACTCGTTAGAGTTTGACGAGGATCGGAGGCAATCATGGTCGGCATCGTGAAGCTCGCGCTTCGGCGACCCTACACGTTCATCGTCATGGCGCTGCTGATCATGATCTTCGGCGTCGCATCGGCGCTGCGCACGCCGACCGATATTTTTCCGAACATCAATATTCCGGTGGTTAGCGTCGTCTTCAGCTACACCGGCCTGTCCCCCGACGACATGGCTGGACGCATCGTCACCTTCTACGAGCGTGGTCTGACAACCAGCGTGAACGACGTCGAGCACATCGAATCACAGTCGATTCCCAATTATGGGATCATCAAGATCTTCTTCCAGCCGAGCGTGAACATCAACGCCGCGCTGGCGGAAGTTTCCGCGATGTCGCAAACGGTGTTGAAGCAGATGCCGGCGGGCATTACGCCGCCGCTGATCTTGAGCTTCAACGCATCCAGCGTACCGATCCTGCAGCTTGCCCTGTCGAGCAACACGCTCTCTGAGACGGAGTTGTTCGACCAGGCCACCAGCTTCATCCGTCCGCAATTGGCTTCGGTCGCCGGCGCCGCGATTCCTCTGCCCTATGGGGGCAAAGTCCGGCAGGTCCAGGCCGACCTCAACCAGCAGGCCCTGCACACTTACGGCATTTCCGCGAACGACGTCGTCAGCGCTCTGTCGATTCAAAACCTCATCACGCCGGTGGGCACGCAGAAGATCGGCAGCTTCGAATACACGGTCAATTTGAACGATTCGCCCAGCGAGATCGCCGCATTCAACGATCTGCCGATCAAAACCGTCAATGGCACGGTCATTTACATGCGCGACGTTGCCTATGTGCATGACGGCAGTCCGCCCCAGACCAATGTCGTCCACGTCGACGGCAAGAGCGCGGTGCTGCTGGCGGTGGTGAAAGCCGGCGCCACTTCGACGCTCGCGATCATTTCGGGCATCAAGCAGCTTCTGCCGGGCGTCGCGCGGACTTTGCCGGCAGGCCTCAACCTGACGGCTGTCGGCGACCAATCGGCTTTTGTAACCAGCGCGGTTTCCAGCGTGATCAGCGAAGGGGTGATCGCAGCGGCGCTGACCGGAATGATGATTCTTCTGTTCCTCGGCAATTGGCGCTCGACCTTGATCATCACGGTTTCGATCCCGCTCGCCATCCTAGCATCCGTGACGGCGCTCTCGGTTTTGGGCGAGACCATCAACGTTATGACGCTGGGCGGGCTCGCGCTCGCCGTCGGTATCCTGGTCGATGACGCGACGGTGACGATCGAGAACATCAATTGGCACCTCGAGCGCGGCAAACAGATCGAAACCGCAATTCTGGACGGCGCGCAGCAGATCGTCGTTCCGGCCACCGTATCGCTGATGTGCATAAGCATCGCGTTCGTGCCGATGTTCGGACTGGGCGGAGTTGCGGGTTATCTCTTCCGTCCGCTCGCCGAAGCGGTGGTCTTCGCGCTGATCGCGTCGTACATCCTCTCGCGAACGCTTGTCCCCACATTGGCCAACTTCGTGCTGCGCAAACAGGTTCTTGCGTCACATCCGGACCGTCGCGATGCAGAGGACACGACAGCATCTCTCGATCGCGAGCCGAGCCGCAATCCGCTGGTCCGCTTCCAGCAAGGCTTCGAGCGCAATTTCGAGGCGATTCGCAGCTTCTACCGTGATCTGCTCGACCTTTCTCTGCACAATCGCGCCAGGCTGATCGGTGGCTTCGTCGGTTTCACCCTCATCTCGTTCTTGCTTGCGCCTTCGCTGGGCCAGGACTTCTTTCCCAGCATCGATGGCGGACAAATCAAGATTCATGTCCGGGCGCAGATCGGTACACGTATCGAGGAGACCACGAAGCTCGCCGACCAGGTCGGTGAAGCGATCCGCAGGGTCATCCCGCCCAACGAACTGGACGGCATCGTGGACAATGTCGGCCTCAGCGTCAGCGGCATCAACATGGCCTACAACAATTCCGGAACGATCGGGGTCGAGGATGCCGACGTCCTGATCAGCCTCAAGCCG
>Ga0137361_10000138_pt1 | contig 33990 bp, 26 predicted proteins | sample Mad1_80_16metaG_FD_104923 | JGI IMG/M metagenome (GOLD analysis project Ga0137361, IMG submission 104923) | Vadose zone soil microbial communities from Angelo Coast Range Reserve, California, USA - Mad1_80_16 metaG | ecosystem: Environmental > Terrestrial > Soil > Vadose zone | place: USA... | reverse complement strand
TCCCGAGGGAGCGCCCTTTCGGTTCCGACCGACGACTCCTGACGCTGGCGCGTCAGCGAATCAGAAGATCACCTTCGCGCTGACGGTGGCCGTCCGCTGGCCCCAGTTGTTCGTGTTCTGGCCGAAGCTGGGGTTCGTCATGGTGTTGCCCAGGTTGGTGGTCGTCGGGCCGCTGCCGTAGTTGTCCTGGTTGAAGGCGTTGAAGAGGTCGGCCCGGATGTGCACCTGGGTCCGGCCGGTGCCGAATCGCTTGAGCACCGACAGGTCCGTGTTCCAGTAGCCCGCCGTCCGCTCGCTGTTCCGGGGGGCGTTGCCGTTGCCCAGGCTGTTCGCCAGGGGCAGGTTGTTGTTGCCGAGGGGCACCGTGTAGTAGCCGCTGTTGGTGAAGCTCTTGTGGTCCTTGTCCCAGGTGAAGGTGCCGCTGGGGCTGACGTTGGGCCGATCGGAGCCGGTGTTGCCGTCCCCGTTGGAGTCGACCCCCGTGAGGATCGTGAACGGGCGTCCCGACTGGTACTGGGTGACCCCCGAGACCTGCCAGCCGCCCAGGATGTGCTTCAGGACGCCGCTCTTGGGGCTGGGGAGCTCGTACGTGTAGTTCACCGAGAGACGGTGCGGGCGGTCGAACGCTCCCCGGCTCCATTCCCGATCGTAGGCGAAGTAGTCCTGCGGGCGTTGGGACGAGGCGTCCGTGCCGCCCTCACCCAGGGAGGCGTCGTTGTTGCTCATGCTCTTGCTGTAGGTGTAGTTCGCGTTGAACTGCAGGCCGTGGGACAGGCGCTTGTTGATCGAGACGTACACGCCGTTGTACGAGCCCCTGGCCTCGGTGTCGGCGCCGTTCGGGCCCACGTCGGTGGGGATCGTGACCCGGGAGCCGAACTGCGGATTGAGACGCCGCGACTGAATGTTCGGGATCGCTCCCGCGTTCTTCGTCGACGCCACAAGGGCGGCCTGCTCCGGCGTCACCACGCGGGCGGGGTTCATGTCGATCTGGTTGATGCCGTGATAGCTCTTCGCGCCCACGTAGCCGACTTCCACCACGAAGTCCGACACTTCCCGCTGGACCGACAGGCTCCAATAGCGCGACGCGGGGTTCTGGGTGTCCGGGGCCGAGTTCGTCCAGGCCGCCAGGGGGTTGAACGTGGCGGTGGCGCTGCCCTGGATCTTGCTCGGGTAAACGTCCAGGACGGGCGACGGGCTCAGCGTGACCACGCGCGGGAAGTTCGAGGCGTTCACGGTCAGGAGGTTGTAGAAGAGCACGTCGTAGCCGATCCCGACCCCTCCGCGGAAGACGGTCTTGCCGTCGCCCAGCAGGCCGGAGCCCCGGGGGCTCCAGGCGAACCCGACCCGGGGGGCCCAGTTGTCGGTGTCCTTCTTCACGGGCCCCGGCACCATGGCGGCCAGGCTCTGGGGATCCGTGGCCCCGAAGAAGCCCAGGGGGCTGGTGCTGAGCTCGTAGCGGATGCCAAGGTTCAGGGTCAGTTCCGGGGAGACCCGGAAGTCGTCCTGGACGAAGGCGAAGGTCTGCCACTGCTTGGCCAGGAAGCTCGCCACCTGCAGAGCCTGATTGTTCGTCCCGTTCGCGTTGTTGTTCATGAAGTCCTGCAGGCTGTTGAACCCGAAGGACCCCTTCGAGTTGAAGGCCGCCTGGTTGTCGAGCTTGTTGTAGCGGACGTCCGCGCCGAACTTGAGCGAGTGGCGTCCCCTGATCCAGCTCAGGGTGTCCGAGAACTGATAGGCGTTCGACACCCGGCCCTGGGGGAAGTTGCTCAACCCTCCAACCGTGAACAGGCCGCTGATGGCGGCGGTCGGGCTGTCGGGATCGTTCTCGGGGAAGGTGAGGTCGCGCTTGACCAGCGAAAAACGGAATTCGTTGAGCACGGTGGAGGAGAAGGTGTGCAGCTCGCTCAGGGCGACGTTCGTGTCCTTCAGGTCCTGGAAGCCGGCGAACTGCGACCCGAACTGCAGGTTGCTGATCGCGTTGTCGTCCACCCTGCCGTTGTACGAGTACCGCAGGGTCAGGGTGTCGGAGTCGCTCAGCCGATGGTCGAGGCGGGCCAGGAACGTGTTGTAGGTGCTGGGGTCGACGATCGGGACGTTGACCTGGCCGGTCGCGATGTTGACGCCGTTCACGAGGACATTGGTGGGGTTCCGGAACACCAGGGCCGTGCTGTAGTACTGCTGCAGGAACTGGAGCCGCTGCAGGACGGCCTGACGACTGGCTCCCGGCTGGCCGGCCCGCAGGGGGACGTTCTGCAGGGCCGCGAAGCCCTCCGCGGTGGGGATGCGGATGGTGGTCGGCCCCGGCCTCTCCTCGGGCCGTTGCAGCTCGCGCTGGTAGAGCAGGAAGAAAAAGGTCTTGTCCTTGATGATCGGGCCCCCGATGTCGACCCCGAACTGGTGGCGCTTGAATTGGGGGGACTCCGTGATTTTGGAGTCTTTCTGGATGTTGGTCAGGGAGGCCCAATGCTTGTTGTCCTGGTAGTACTCCCAGCCCTCGCCGTGGAAGGAGTTGCTCCCCGACTTGGTGATCACGTTGATCTGCGCCCCGCTGTTGCGCCCGAACTCGACGTTGAACGGGTTGGTGAGGACCTGGAACTCGGCCACCGCCTCGGGCACGATCTGCGAGGTGGCGATGGTCACCGAGATGTCGTTGTTGTCCGAGCCGTCGAGCATGAAGTTGTTGTTGCGGGAGCGCTGGCCGTTCACCGAATAGGTCCCCTGACCGGTGCTGGCCGAGACGTTCGGCGACTGCAGGATCAGGTTGTTGATGTTGCGCGCCGCCCCCCCGAGGGGCAGCTCCGTCACCTGCCTGGCCGTCCGGGTCATCGCCACCGTGGCGTTCGTCTTGTTCAGCTCGATCGCCTCCGCTTTCGCGGTCACGGTGAGCGCTTCGCCGAGGCCCTTGACGGCGAGGGTGACGGGCAGGGTGACCTCCTGGGTGGCCGTGACCCGGATCTCGGGGTTCTCGACGGTCGAGAAGCCCGTCAGCTCGGTCCGAACCAGGTAGACCCCCGCGTCGAGCGCTGGCACGCGGTAGAGGCCGTTGGCGTCGGTGACCGCGGAGCGCACGGCCCCGGTGGCGAGGTTCTTGACGGTCACGGTGGCGCCGGGCACGACCGCGCCTTGCTGGTCACGGACGATCCCGGAGATGCCGCTGCGCGTCAGCTGGGCAGCGGCGGGGTCCGGAAGAAGAAGAAGGGTGGCCAGCATGGCCAGGGCCACGATCTGCGGAACTGCTCGCAATCGCATTGTTCCTCCTAGTGGGCAGTTACCGTCTGAAACGAACGAAGTTTCCCGGAAGAGGCCAGAGATCCTAGGGGCGAGAGTTCTTGCGGGCCGCTATGTGCATGCGTTATGCCACCGGGAGGCGTTGGGCATTCTCAACTGAAGTTATTTGTTATCAGTAGCTAACAGCGAAGCACTTCTCCTTCTACCCCATCGGGAGTCACTCGTATTCCAAGAAATTGAAGGCAGTAGTCAAGAAAATGGATAGAGCGCCTCTATTCGACGCGGAAGCCCAGCCGCCGGGATCCAGGGCGGCCAGGATCGCCCTTCGCGTTGCAGGCGAAGAGCGTGAGCTCCACGGGGGTTGCGCGCGAGAACACGTCCGGCACCTCGGCCCACAACGACGTGGTCCCGGTGTGCGTATCGAAGGGCACGCGGTCCCCGCCCGTCGCCTCGAGCGCGTCGTTGAAGTCCCGTCGGGCAACGGCCCGGCGATGCGTCTCATCCGATGCCTGCGCGCGGATGCTACACCAGTGCCCAAATGTAGCAACGGACTGTGAGCGGAGCCGAATTCACTTCGGCGTAGCGAACGGGGTCTGGGGGGTGCGGCGCAGCACCCCCCAGCTCAAGAGGACCTCCCCTGGCGGTCCCTTCCGGCATGATGCGTTCCGGAGCATCCAGGCCCCGAGGCGGGGGGGCGGAACGGGGGACGTGGTGGGCCAGCAGCTCGTCCTGCGCCGGGAAGACACCGAGGGGGCCCTCCTCTCGGTCCTGAAGGGCCTCGAGATCCAGAAGACCCTGGGCTCCGAGCCGGTGCTGACCGCGCTCCGCCACTTCCCGGCCCAGGCCGCCCGGCTCGCGGACTTCCCTCCGGACCTCCACCCGAAGCTCCGCGAGGCGCTGGAGGCGCGCGGCTACGAGGGCCTCTACGCGCACCAGCGCGAGGCCTACGACGCGGTCCAGGCCGGTGGCCACACGGTGGTCGTCACCCCCACCGCCTCCGGGAAGACGCTCTGCTACAACCTGCCCGTCCTCGACCGCATCCTGAAAGACCCCGACGCGCGGGCCCTGTACCTCTTCCCGACGAAGGCGCTCTCCCAGGACCAGCTCGCCGAGATCTACGCGATGATCCAGGCGCTCGGGGCCGACATCGGCACCTTCACCTACGACGGCGACACCCCCCAGGATGCACGGAAGGCGATCCGGGCTCGGGCCCACGTCGTGGTCACGAACCCGGACATGCTCCACAAGGGGATCCTGCCCCACCACACGAAGTGGGGGAAGCTCTTCGAGAACCTGCGCTACGTGGTGGTGGACGAGCTGCACAGCTACCGGGGCGTCTACGGCTCGCACCTGGCCAACGTCCTGCGGCGGCTCGGCCGGCTCTGCCGCTTCTACGGCTCCGACCCGCAGTTCCTCTGCTCGTCCGCCACCATCGGCAACCCGAGGGAGCTGGCGGAGGCGCTCACCGAGCGGGAGATGACGCTCGTCGACCGGAGCGGGGCCCCCCGGGGCGAGAAGTACTTCGCGATCTACAACCCGCCGGTGGTGAACCGCCAGCTCGGCATCCGCAAGTCCGCGCTCGGCTCCGCCCGCGACGTGGCCCTCTCGTTCCTGGGCCGGGGCCTGCAGACCATCGTCTTCGCCCCCTCGCGGCTCGCCACCGAAGTGCTCGTCACCTACCTCAAGGAGGCCCTGGAGACCCGGCCGGGCTCCGAAGGGGTGGTCCGCGGCTATCGCGGGGGCTACCTGCCGAACAAGCGCCGAGACATCGAGCGGGGACTTCGCGCGGGCTCGGTCCTGGGCGTGGTCTCGACCAACGCCCTCGAGCTGGGGATCGACATCGGAAGCCTCGACGTGGCGGTTCTCCTCGGCTATCCGGGGTCGGTGGCCTCGGCCTGGCAGCAGGCGGGGAGGGCGGGCCGTCGCCACGGCACGTCGGTGGCGGTCCTGGTGGCGAACTCCACCCCCCTCAACCAGTTCATCGCCAAGAACCCCGACTACTTCTTCGACGCGCCGGTGGAGCAGGGCCGCATCAACCCCGACAACCTGCAGATCCTGGTCAACCACGTGAAGTGCGCGGCCTTCGAGCTGCCCTTCACCGCCGAGGAGCGCTTCGGCCGGGAGGACCTTCCCGAGATCCTGAGGTTCCTGGAGGAGGAGCGCCTGCTGCACCGGGCGGGGGACCGCTGGCACTGGACGAGCGAGAGCTACCCCGCGGACGCCATCAGCCTGCGCAGCGTCTCCTCCGACAACTTCGTGGTGCAGGACACGACGCGGGAGCCTCGCATCATCGCCGAGGTGGACTACGACAGCGCCCCCTCCATGGTCCACGAGAAGGCCATCTACATCCTGGAGGGCAAGACCTACTTCGTGGAGAAGTACGACCATCAGGAGCGCCGCGTCCACGTGCGCGAGGCGGACGTGGACTACTACACCGACGCCATCACCTGCACCAAGGTGCGGATCCTGGACCGCTTCGCGGAGGAGGCTCGGGGGAGCGCCCGCCGCAACCACGGCGAGGTGCACGTGACCTCCCAGGTGGTGGGCTTCAAGAAGATCAAGTTCTACACCAACGAGAACGTGGGCGCGGGCGACCTGCAGATGCCCGAGAACGAGATGCACACCACGTCCTACTGGCTCACGGTTCCCCGGGAGGTCATGGCCGCCCTGCCCTTCACCCAGGAGGAGCAGCGGGACGGGGTGGTGGCGCTCTCCTACACCCTCGGCCAGATGGCCGCCCTCTTCCTGATGTGCGACCGCCACGATCTGGGGATCGCGCTCGGCGACAACGGCCAGGGGGAGGCTCACGTCTCGCGCGGGCTCCAGCGCCTCTGGCCCCCTCCGATGGCCGCTGGGGGGTCCGGGGGGGCCGAAGCGCTCGCCCAGATCGAGAGGCGCGGGCTCGTTCCAGCGCCCCGTGAAGAACCCAACATCTTCATTTACGACAACTACCCGGGCGGGATCGGGTTGTCCGAGCCACTCTACCGCCTTCACGACCGGCTGCTCGCCGAGAGCCGGGCCCTCATCCAGGCCTGCCGATGCCGCGACGGTTGCCCCTCGTGCGTTGGCCCGGCGGGGGAGGTGGGGAGCCGGGGCAAGGAGGTGGCGATCGCCATCCTGGACGCGGTCCTCGGGCCGCACCGATGAAAGGGACGGTCCTCTGCGCCGTCTACGTCCTCCTCTGCAGCTACGGAGCCGGCCCCGCCCCTCCGGTGCGGGCGGTGGTGCTCGGCATAGCGCAGGACGGGGGAGTGCCCCACATCGGCTGCCGGCAGGAGCGCTGCGAGGCCGCGCGGCGCGACCCGTCACGGCGCGAGAGGGTGGCCAGCCTGGGGCTCGTGGACGGGGACCGCCGGTTCCTCATCGACGCCACTCCCGACCTGCCCTCGCAGGTCGCGTCACTCGACCCGGGTCGCCCGGCGTCGCGCCCGATCGTGGACGGCATCCTGCTCACTCACGCCCACATCGGCCACTACACGGGCCTCATGTACCTGGGCCGCGAGGCCCTGGGCGCCCAGGGCGTCCCCGTGTGGGCCACCCCGCGGATGGCGCGCTTCCTCCGCGGGAACGGGCCCTGGAGCCAGCTCGTGGCCCTCGGCAACATCGCCGTCAAGGAGATGGAGCCCGGCCGCGAGATGGCCCTGACCGAGCGACTGCGGGTGACTCCCCTCCTGGTCCCCCACCGGGACGAGCTCAGCGATACCGTGGGCTTCCGCATCCAGGGGCCGTCGCGTGCGCTGCTGTACATCCCCGACATCGACAAGTGGGAGCGCTGGGACCGGGGGTTGCCCGAGGAAGTGGCCGGGGTGGACTGGGCGCTCCTCGACGGGACGTTCGAGGATCCGGCCGAGGTTCCCGGCCGGTCTCGGGCCGAGATCCCGCATCCGCTGGTCGGCGAGACGGTGGCCCGGCTCCGCCCGCCCCCGCGCCGGGCGCAGGTGCTCTTCATCCATCTGAACCACACGAACCGCCTGCTGGGAGACGAGGCCGCGGTGCGGGCGCTCGGGGCGAAGGGGTTCGCGGTGGCCCGCGACGGCCAGGAGCTGGAGCTCTAGGGTGTCCACGGGCTCCCTCCACGACCGGCTGCAGCGGCTACGGCGCCTCGACCAGCTCGAGAGCTCGATCCTCGGCCAGCCCTCGGCCGAGCCGTCCCTCAAGGCGCGCCTGGAAAGGCTGGTCGAGGTGGCGACCCACCGGGAGCGGAGGGTCGCGCCCGCCGCGCTGGCCCTCGAGGAGCTCGTCCAGGGAATGCGGGTCGAGAACGAGCGGGGCGAGTTCTTCCTCACCGAGACCGACGTGCACCTCGAGGTGCGCCACGGCGACGTGCCGCTCAGCCGCTTCCGCACCCTCGACCCCGGCACGGTGGGAATACTGACCGCCGAGCCCGCCCTCGCGCGCTTCGATCTGTCCCGGGCGGTCTTCCTCGACACCGAGACCACGGGCCTCGCGGGAGGAGCGGGGACCGCGGCCTTCCTCATCGGGGTGGGCTTCGTCGAGGGCGAGCGCTTCCGGGTCCGCCAGTACTTCATGCGCGACTACCACGAAGAGCCCGCGCTCCTCCACGCCCTGGCCGAGGACCTCGGCCGCTTCCGCCAGCTCGTGACCTTCAACGGCAAGATGTTCGACGTGCCGCTCCTCGACGCGCGCTACCGGTTGAACCGGGTGCGCTTCCCCCTGGCCGAGGTCCCGCATTTCGACCTGCTGCACCCGGCGCGGCGTCTGTGGAGGGCGCGCCTCGAATCCTGCCGCCTGCAGGCGCTCGAGGCGGAGCTGCTCGGCCTCCTCCGGGTGGGGGACGTCCCGGGCGAGCAGATTCCGCAGATCTACTTCGACTACGTGCGGCGGCGGGACGCGCGGGCCCTGGCCCGGGTCTTCGAGCACAACCGGCAGGACATCGTGTCGCTGGCCGCCCTGGCCGTGCTGGCCTGCCAGTGGGTGGAGGAAGGCCGGGCCGAGGACCCGCGGGACGTCTACAGCCTGGCCCGTGTGCTCGAGCGGGCCCGCCTCTACGAGCGGTCCGACGCCGAGTACCGGCGCGCGCTCGCCCTCGACCCGGGACCGCTGCGGGGAGCCGCCCTCATGCGCCTGGCCGCGCGAGCCCGCCGCACCGGCGAGCATGCCATCGCGGCCGCGCTCTGGGAGGAGGCGGCGGAGTCGGGAGAGCTCCTGGCCCTGCGCGAGCTGGCCGTTCACCACGAGCACCGCCGCCGCGAGCCGGGGGCCGCCCTGGAGGCGGTGGACCGGGCGCTCCGGTGGCTCGAGGGCGCCGGCTCCGAGGTTCCCCGCGCCCGGCGCTTCGCGACGGATTTTGCGAAGCGGCGGAGCCGATTGATCGGCAAGCTGCAACGGGGCGCGCCTTCTACTTCACCTCGGCGTGCAGGAACTCCACGAGCTCCTGCATGATGACCGGCTTGGTGAACACGGCCATCCCGGACTTCTCGGGCTTCGGGATGAGCGGGGAGTGCGTGTAGCCGGTGAGGATGGCGATGGGCAGGCCGGGGAGGAGCCGGCGCAGGGTCTCGGCCAGGTCCGCTCCCCCGCGGCCCGGCATCACGAGGTCGATCAGGGCGGCGTCGAAACCGGCGTCCTCGGCCTTGGCGAGGGCGTCCTCGGCCGACTCGAACGTCTCCACCTCGTAACCGTGGCGGGAAAGCGACCGCGACAGCATCTGGCCGATGATCGGATCGTCGTCCACGATCAGGATGCGCGCTGGCCGTTTCATTCCCCCGCCTTTCTGGCGGACGCAGGAAACCATCGTAGCCGACATCCCGCCTGCGGTAAAGGTTTCGGTTAGACTTTCTCGCCTCATGGAGCGGCGGCGGTGGCGAGAGACGCTTGCGGACACCCTGGGCATGCTGGCCATGGTGCTCGTCCTCCTCGATTACCTGAGGCCGTCGCTCCTCTTCCTGCCCACGATCGCGGCCGGCGGCGACACGCCGTGTCACTATCCGACCGCGGCCTGGTTTCATGAGCACTTGCTGCCCGCATTCCGACTCCACGGATGGTACCCGGGGGCCTACCTGGGTCAGCCGCTGCTCCTCTACTACTTCCCCCTGCCGTTCCTGATCATGTCGGCGCTGGCTCCCGCCACCGGGCTGCCGGTGGCCTTCAAGCTCGGCACCGTCCTCGGCGTCTTCCTGCTGCCGCTCTTCACGTACGCGTCGTTCCGGCTCATGCGCTTTCAGTTCCCGGCCCCCCTCCTGGGCGCGGCCGCGTCCCTGGTCTTCCTGTTCCTGGAGGAGAACCCGATCTGGGGCGGAACCATCGCGAGCACGCTGACCGGCGAGTTCTCCTACACCTACGGGATCGGCCTGGCAGTCCTGTTCCTCGGCCTCGTGTACCGCACCTACGCCGCCGGCCGTCCTCCCTGGATACCGGCCGCGCTCCTCGCGGTGACCGCCTTCGCCCACGGCTACGCGGTGCTCTGGGCCGGGCTCTCCGCCGCCTTCTTCCTCTACTTCGCGCGCAAGCCGTGGCGGACGCTCCGCTGGCTGGCCGCGGTGGGTGCGCTCGCCTTCGCCCTGGCCGCGGTCACCCTCGTGCCCCTGCTCGCGGACTGGCGCTGGACGACGCCCTACGACGACCCGTGGATCACCGTGACCACGGGGGGACTGCTCCCGAGGCTCCTGTCGCCGCTGTTCGTGGCGGCGGCCCTCGGCGTCCTGGCCACCGTGGTCTTGGCCCGGTGGACGGGCGGCCCCGACCACCGCCTGCTCTTCCTCGCCCACGCGGCCCTGGTGGGCGCCGCCCTCGCCGCCGCCGGGCCCGCCCTGGGCGTGATCGACGTGCGTTTCGTCCCGTTCGCGCAGCTCGCCCTCTGCCTCACCGGAGGGGCGGCCCTGGGCCTCCTGTTGCGACATCTGGCCGCCGCGGACCTCGCTGCCCTGGCCCTGGTGCTCCTCGCGATCGTCCACGGAGACCGGAACTCGCGGGTCCTGCGCTTCTGGATCGACTGGAACTACACCGGCCTCGAGGCGAAGGAGCTGTGGCCGGCCTTCCGCGAGCTGGCGGACACCGTGCGGGGGACGGTGGCTTCGCCGCGGGTGGCGGTGGAGTACAGCGTGATCCACGAGCGGGCGGGCTCGATCCGGATGTACGAGACGATCCCCTACTTCAGCGGCCGCTCCACCCTCGAGGGCGTCTACAACCAGGCCAGCCTCCAGACCCACCCGGTCTACTACCTGGCCTCGGAGCTGTTCGCGAGCTCGCCGAATCCGTTCCGCAGCCGCAACTACTCGCGCTTCGATCCCGTTCACGCGATCCCACGGCTGCGCCTCTTCGACGTGGGCGACATCGTGGCCTTGAGCGACGTCCTGAAGGACACCCTGGACGCGCGCCCCGACATGCAACGGACGGCCGACATCCCGCCCTACTCGGTCTTCCATGTGATCGATCCCGGGCCGGGCTACGTGGAGCCCCTGGCCTTCACCCCTGTCCGGTCGTCCCGGGACGGCTGGCGCGACAAGGCCTACCGCTGGTTCTCCCGGAAGCCGGCGAGCCCGGCCCACCTCGTCTTCACCGACGACCCGCGGTTCACCCTCGTCGAGCGCGACCCGTACCTGCCGCCCCCGGAGGTGCCGCTCCCGGGCGGGGTGCGGGTGAGCGCGACCGTCGAGGACGAGCGGATCACGATCACCACCAATCGCCCCGGTCACCCCTTGCTCGTCAAGGTCTCGTACCACCCGCGGTGGCGCGCGGAGGGAGCAGACGGGCCCTACCTGATCTCGCCGGCCCTCATGATGGTGGTCCCGCGCCAGGAGACGGTTCGGCTCGTCTACGCGGGACGCGCGGCCTCCGACGTGCTCGGCCTGGGGCTGAGCGTGGGCGCCCTCGCGGTCATAGGGCGGGCGGTCCACCGGGAGCGGCGCGCCGCCCGTTCACCCGCGGCACCGGTCGTGATTGCCATGCCGAGCGAGGACGCGCGGGCGGGCCGCCGCTGGGGCGGGCTCGTCCCCGGCCTGACGCTGCTCGCTCTCGTCCTGGTGCGCCTGCGGCCCGATCCGACGGTGAAGACCCACGACCAGGAGGTGGACGACCTGTACAAGAAGGCTTCCCGGGCCTACGAGGGCGATCGCTTCACCGACGCGGCGGAGTACGCCCGCCACGCGGCGCTCGCAGGACCGCAGTCGCCGCTCCGTTTCGAGCTCCTGTGCCTGCGCGGCGAGAGCCTCCTGCGGGCGGGGCAACCCCTGGATGCCGCCCAGGCGTTCGAAGAGGTGCTGCAGGGCCCCCCGAACGAACCTCACGTCCCCCAGGCGCTGTTCTCGGCCGCCGCGGCCCGTGAGGCGGCGGGGGACAAGTCGGGTGCCCTGACCCACCGCCAGCGCCTGCTGAAGGAGTTCGGGAAGACGGCCTGGGCCGAGCGGCTCCGGGCGGCCGGCCAGGCTCCCTGAGCCCAGTTGGAGGTTTTCGCCATGCATTGCCCGCGCCGCCGTGAGTTCCTCTCTTCCCTGGGGGCCTTCGCCCTCCTGCCCACCGCGCGGACCGAAGCCGAGCGGGTCCTGTACAACGGCAACATCCTGACCATGGACCCGAGCCAGCCCCGCGCCCAGGCGGTCGCGATCTCCGACGGGCGGTTCCTGGCGGTCGGCCGCGACGCCGACGTCCTCAACCTCGCCACGGCACGGGTGGCGAAGACGGACCTCGGCGGCCAGACGGTCGTGCCGGGCTTCATCGACGCGCACACGCACCCCGCAGGCGCGGGCTACCAGCATCTGAAGCAGGTCGATTGCGCGCTCGACTCCATCTCCAGGATCCAGGAGGCGCTGCGTTCGAGGGCGGCCCGGACGCCGCCCGGGGACTGGGTGCTGGGCTTCAAGTACGACGACACCAAGACCGCCGAAGGGCGGCTCCTCACCCGCGAGGACCTCGATGCCGTGTCCATGGCCCATCCCGTGCTCGTCGGCCATCGCGGCGGCCACACCGTCTACGTGAACTCCCTGGCCCTCCAGAAGGCCGGGGTCACCGAGCGGACGCCCGATCCCGAGGGCGGTCGCTTCTACCGCGATCCCGCGAGCGGCCGGCTCACCGGCCGGGCGGCGGAGACGGCGACCGACGCTTTCGAGAAGGCGATCCCGAACGCCCTCAGCCGCGACGAGCGGCGCGAGGGCGTGAAGCTCATCGGGGCGATGATGGCGCGCACGGGCCTGACCTCGGTCACCGACGCCGGGGGCTCCCCCGAGGATCTGCAGGCCTACCAGGACGCGCGCGACGCGGGACAGCTCCCGGTGCGCGTGTATTGCCACATCCGGGCGCCGTACCTGGACGCCATGCTGGGGGCGGGGGTACGCACCGGTTTCGGCGACGAGTGGGTGCGGGTGGGAGCCGTGAAGATGGTCTGCGACGGCTCGATCTCCGAGCGCACGGCCCGCCTGGCCCAGCCCTACGTGGGGCGTCCCGACGACCGCGGCATCCTGGTCACCCCGGAGCCCGTGCTCTACGAGACGCTCAAGAAGGCCCACGAGGCCGACTGGCAGCTCGGCGTCCACGCCAACGGCGACGAGGCGATCGACGTGGTGCTCCGCATCTACGAGCGGCTGCAGCGGGAGCGTCCGCGGCGCGACCCGCGCTTCCGCCTCGAGCACTGCACGATGATCACCGACGGCCTCGTGGAGCGGATCAAGGCCCTGGGCGCGATTCCCACGCCGTTCTCGACCTACGTGTACTGGCACGGCGAGAAGATGAAGGAGTACGGGGCGGAGCGGCTCGACCGGATGTTCGCCCTGCGCAGCTTCCTCGACGCCGGCATCCGGGCCACCCAGGCGTCGGACTACCCGCCCGGCCCCTTCGAGCCCATGATGGCGCTCCAGTCCGAGGTCACCCGCACGGATTCCCGAGGCAACGTCTGGGGCCCGCGGCAGAAGGTCACCGTCGAGGAGGCCCTGCGCGTCGGCACCATCAACGGTGCCTACGCCTCCTTCGAGGAGCGGCTCAAGGGCACGATCGAAGCCGGCAAGCTGGCCGACTTCACGGTGCTGGGCCGCGATCCCCTGCGCGAGCCCGCCTCGTCGCTCATCGGCATCCCGATCGAGCGGACCATGACCGGGGGCCGCTGGGTCTTCGAGGCTTGAAGGACGGGTCTCGGAAAGCTAGAGGCCCGCGTCGCGCAGGAGCCGGCGCAGGTCTCCTTCGGTGACGCGATGGCGGACGAGCTCGCGCGGGCCCAGCAGGAGCACCGGGATCTCGAGCACGTAGCGGGCCTCCAGCCGGGGGTCCTCGCGCACGTCCTTCTCCTCCAGGTGGAGGCCGAACTCGGGCAGGACCCGCTCGAGAACCGCGCGCATCTCCCGGCAGAGCCCGCAGTCGGGCTTGCCGAGGAGGACGAGGGTCGGCGGCGCGCTCAGGAGGCGATCCGGCCCTCGGTCTCGGGCCGTCGCAACAAGGTGGCGAGACCGGCGGCCGCGATCACGAGAACGATCGCGAGCTGGACGGCGAGGGCGGTCAGGTCGGGGTGGATCCCCATCCAGGGGATCTCCGGGAACGGGACGGGCCGGGGCCTCAGGTAGCCGGCCGCGACCAGCCCGTAGATGCCGGAGCCCGCGAAGGAGACCGCGAGGCCGCAGAGAAGCAGGCTCGAGAAGGCGAAGAACGGTCCCAGGGGCAGGCGCCGCACGGTCCGGTTCATCACGAGGGCGGTGGCGAGCACGGCCAGGACGCCGGCGAGGGCTCCGGCCCAGACCTGGCTGCGCCGGGCCTCGGACTCGAGCAGCAGGGCCTGGGTGAAGAGGATCGTCTCCGCCGCCTCGCGATAGACCGCCAGGAAGGCGAGGCCCGAGAGCACGTAGAGGCTCCGGCGGGAGAGGCCGCGCTCGAGCTGGTCCCGCAGGTAGGCGATCCAATGGCGCGACTCGGCCTTCGAGATCATCCAGAAGCTCACGGAGAAGAGGACGGCCGCCGCCAGGAGCGCGACCCCGCTCTCCACCAGCTCGCGCTGGTCGGCGCCCAGGGAGATCGCCCGGTCGAGGACCCACCAGGTGGCCACACCGGCGGGGAGGGCCCCCACCCAGCCGGCGTGGATGTAGCGCGCGGCGTCGGGGCGGCCCAGCCGGCGCAGGCCGGCGAGCAGCGCCCCCACCAGGAGCGCGGCCTCGATCCCCTCGCGCAGGTAGATCAGGAACGCGGCCGCGAAGGGGACGGCGGGCCGGCCCGTCTCTCCCAGGCCGGCCAGCCGGCGGTCGAGGGCCTGGCCCCGGGTGCGCACCCGGTGGGCGGTCTCGCCGCTCGCCATCGCGGCCCGCAGGCCGTGGAACGCCGACTCGATCTCCCTCGTGCCCGCCGCGTCGCGTGCGCGCAGCCGCGGCTCCAGGGGCTCGAACCCCTGGAGGTAGGCGTCGATGGCAAGACGGTCCCCCTCGACCGTGTGGCCGGCCGCGTAGTTCTCGACCGCGCGGCGCACAAGCGCGCGCGCTCTCTCGATCCCCGCTCCCGCGGGCGGCTCGGTGAAGGCGGCCTCCCGGCGCACCCAGGCGAGGGCCGTCTGGGGGGCCGGGTTCCGCTCCGCGCGTAGCGCCTCGAGGACCTCGTGGTCCGTCAGGAGCGCCATGCTCCCGAGGGTCATGGCCACGGGGGGGCCCACGGAGTCACCCTCGTGACCCAGGCGGAAGACGAAGAAGGCCAGGTTCCAGCGCTGCTCGGGGGACAGGGTCTCGAACGACGCCATGGGAGTGCCGGGAACGCCGAAGGTCAGCGTGTTGTAGATGCGGTAGGGGGAGAGCTCGCCCAGCCGGCGCGGGTCCTTGAAACGCGCGGGCCTGGGGTCCAGGGTCCGAGCGCGCTCCGTGTCGGCGTTGCCGGTGGCGCCGTGGCAGGTGGCGCACGACTCGGCGTAGAGGGCCTGGGCCCGGACCAGGTTCGGCCGCTCGAAAGGCATGGTTTCCAGGCCAAAGCGGGCGACCGCGGTCTCCCTGGCCACTCGGCAGGCCTTCCGGACTCGGGCGGGATCGGCCTTGGTCCGCACGAGCTGCTCCACCTCGGCCAGCGACTCGAGGAGCGGCGCGTCGGCCTGGAGCCCCTTCGCCAGGGCCCGCGCATCGGCCGCGAACTTGAGCTGCTCCTGGTACTCGCTGTCGTCGAGCACCCTGCCATCCTGGACCGCGCCCGCATAGTCGCCGCCGACGTAGTCGACGAGCGCCACCAGTCGCTGGGCATCCCCCCCGTCCGCCACGGCGGTCGCTGGGGGAGAGGGTTGGGCGCACCCAACCAGGGGAAGGGCGAAGGTGGCGACAAGGACGCGGAGCCGCACGGGGAACAGCATTCCCCTCCCCCAACGGGGGGAGGGATAGGGTGGGGGGTCGATGAAGGATCGGCCTGTTCGATTTCTGAAAATGAAATCCATTTTCAACTTCAAGAGGGTAGCATCCCGGCCGGAAGCGGGTCAACACGGCAGGTATGGGGCAGCTCGGGACGGCGCAGGGCGTCAGGTACGCGGCGTGCCGGGCTTGTACTTCAGTACCCGCACCTTCTCCAGGGTGACCAACCCATCGGCCACCATCTCGTCGAGGATCGCCTCCAGCCGCTTCACGTGCTCTTCGCTGTCGACGACCTCGACCACGAGGGGCAGATCCTGCGACAGCTCGAGCAAGTGCGTCGTGTGCACCACGCTGCGGGCGCCGAAGCCGGCCAGCCCCCGCAGCACGGTTGCGCCCGCGAATCCCTCTTTGCGCAACCGCTCGACGAGGGCGTCGACCAAAGGGCGGCCCTGCCAGCGGTCGCTCTCGCCGATGAATATGCGGACCATCCACTGCTCGCCTTCGAGAACCCGCAAGATCAGCTCCCCACGAGCCAGCGCGCGAGGGCCAGACCCAGCGCCCCCGCCAGAAGGCATAGGACCAGGGTAGCGGCCACGTTGATTCCGGCGAGCCAGAAGGCCCCTTCGCGCAGGTACTCCATCGTCTCGTAGTTGAACGTCGAGTACGTCGTGAAGCCACCCATGACGCCGGTCGTCAGCACCAGCCGCAGCCCAGGTGAGATCAGAGTGGTGGTCAGGCCCACGTGCATGACCGCGCCCAGCAGAAAAGAACCGGCGACGTTCACGGTCAGGGTGGCGTAGGGGAATGACGTGCCCAGGAGCCGCGGGGCCCCGATCGCGATCAAGTACCGTGCACCCGTCCCCAGGGCGCCGCCGAGGCAGATCAGAAGGAAGCGGATCATGGCAATGAGCTGACGCTCTCCATCTCCCGGACGATGGTGTCCGCGGCCCCCGCCGGATCGGCCGCCCCCGTGATGGGCCGACCCACCACCAGGTAATCCGCGCCCGCGGTCAGAGCGGCCGCGGGGGCGGCCAAGCGTGCCTGGTCGCCGGCCTGCGCTCCCGCCGGCCGGATTCCCGGGGTGACGATCAGGAAGCCTTGCCCGCAGGCCTCACGGATGAGGCCCACCTCGTGGGGGGAGGCCACGACGCCGTCGATCCCCGCATCCCGAGCGAGCCGAGCCAGGCGGCGCACGGAATCGGAGAGCGGCCCCGCGAGGCCGATGTCGGCCAGGCTGGCCTCGTCGTGGCTCGTGAGGACCGTCACCGCGAGGAGCCGCACGCCTCCTGCGCGGGCGCGTGCTGCCGCCTCGAGCATCGTCCGGCCGCCCAGGCCGTGAAGGGTGAGGAGCGAGACCCCCAGGCCCGCGGCGCTCTTCACGGCGGCCCCCACCGTGTTCGGGATGTCGTGGTACTTGAGGTCGAGGAAGACCTTCTGGCTCCGAGCCACGATCGCGCGGACGATCTCGGGACCCGCGGCCGTGAAAAGCTGGCTGCCGATCTTGAAGAGGCCCACCCGGCCGGCCAGACGGTCCACGAGCCGAAGAGCGTCGTCAGCGGTTGGGACGTCGAGGGCCACGATCAGGCGTTCGCGCGCGTTCAACGCTCGGGCTCCCTTCAAGCCAGGGGGTACTGGAGCGTCCCCACGATCTGGTTCACATCCGCGAGACCGTGCCGCTCCAGGTACTCCGCGAGATCTTCCAGCATCCGGTCGTAGAGGCCGGGATCGACGAAGTTCGCGGTGCCGATCTGCACCGCCCGGCAGCCCGCGATCAGGAACTCGAGGGCGTCCCGGGCGGAGGTGATCCCGCCGATGCCGATGACCGGGACCTTCACCGCGCGCGCGGCCTGCCAGGCCATGCGCACCGCCACCGGCCGGATCGCGGGCCCCGAGAGCCCGCCCGTGCCGAAGGCGAGGCGGGGCCGGCGCGCCTCGACGTCCACCACCAGGCCCAGCAGGGTGTTGATACAGGAGAGGGCGTCCGCTCCTGCCTCCTCCGCCGCGCGGGCGAACACCGTGATGTCGCCCACGTTGGGCGAGAGCTTCGGGACCACGGGCAGCCGGGTGGCCTTGCGCACCGCCGCCACCACCTCGTGGGTCATCACGGGGTCGCCGCCGAAGGCCATCCCGCCCTTCTTCACGTTCGGGCAGGAGATGTTGATCTCGAGGCCGTGCACCCCGGGCGCACCGTCGAGGATCCGCGCGACCTCGGCGTACTCCTCGACGGTGTCGCCGCAGACGTTGACGAGGACCACCGTGTCGTAGCGGGCGAGCCGGGGGAGCACATCCTTTACGAACGCCCGCACTCCCACCCCCTGCAGGCCGATCGCGTTCAGGAGGCCGGAGGGCGTCTCCACGATCCGCGGGGTGGGGCACCCGTCCCGCGGATCGAGGTAGAGCCCCTTGGAGACGAGGCCCCCCAGGCGGGAGAGGTCGAGCAGGCCCTCGTACTCGACTCCGTAGCCGAAGGTGCCCGAGGCCGCGATCAGCGGGTTCTTGAAGCGCAGCCCCGCGACCTCCACCGCGAGGTTCATGGGTGCTCCGGCCAGACCACGGTCGCCGCGTCGAACACCGGCCCCTCGGTGCAGGCGCACCGGTACTTCGGCCGGGGTTCGTCGGCCCGCCGCACGAGGACCACGCAGCCCAGGCAGGTGCCGATCCCGCAGCCCATCCACGGGTCGAGGCTCACCTCGGCGGCCAGGCCTCGGGCTTCCGCCAGGCGCGCCACCGCCTGCAGCATGGCGTCGGGGCCGCAGGCGTAGAGCCGCACCGGGCCCGGCCGGCCGTCGAGGTGCGCCTCGAGCGGGACCGTGACCCGCCCGCGTGCGCCCAGGCTGCCGTCCTCCGTAGCGGGGACGAGGGGCACCCCCAGGGGCGCGAAGCGTTCCCGGAGCTGAAGGTCGGCCGCGGCGCGTCCTCCGTAGAAGACCCGGCCCGCCCGGCCCGCGCGCCGGAGCTCTTCGCTGAACAGCCGGAAGGGGGCGATGCCGTAGCCCCCCGCCACCATCACCGCCTCCGTGCCCGGGGGCGGGAGCGTGAAGGCCCTGCCCAGGGGGGCGAGGCACTGGGCGATCTCGCCCTCGCGCAGGGCGCAGAGGGTGCGCGTGCCGTCTCCCACCGCCTTCACGAACAGGGTGAACGTCTCGCGCTCCGGGTCTACGGCGAGGATGGAGAAGGGCCGGCGCAAGGGGGGTTCGGCGCAGGATCCCGCCTTGATCATCACGAACTGGCCGGCGCGGGCCTCGCGGGCGGCTTCGCGGTGCTGGAAGGTGAGCAGGTGGTAGGCGCCTCCGAGGGTCTCGCGCCCCACCAGGGGAACCTGCCGGTTCGCGGGCATTCCGGTGATGATAACGCGACGGCCCCGCTCGGGTCGACGCCGCCGCCGGCGATCGGGTAGGCTCCCCGGATGCTCTTCCGCACGGTCCGCTCCGCGGCCGTCGCCTCGTCCCTCCTGGGGGCGAACCTCGTCGTGCTCACCCTGTACCTGAACCCGGAGGCGACCCTGCTCGGCGAAGCCCTGGCCCTCTTCCTGAGCCTGTTCCTCCCCTACGCGCTGGTCGGCACCGCCGCGTTCCTCGTGCTGACGCTCTTCCACGCCGCCTTCCGCTTCGGGCCGCGCCCCGGATCGCTTCTCGGGGGCTGGCCGTGGCTCGGCTCGTTCTTGTCCCTCACCGTGGCCGCCACCTCCGCGGCCTACGGTTTCAACCTTCTCAGCTACCGGCACTCGATCCCGGTCGACTCCCTCCGGGCGCTCGCCGCTTCGGCGGCGGCCGCGGCCCTCGCTCTCCTCGTCCTCATCGCGGTGGCCCTGGATGCGCTGCTCTTCCCCCGGCGTGCCCGCTCGCTTTCCGTGGCCCTGGTCGTCCTGGCCCCCGCGGCCACCCTGGTGATTCCCCTCGCGCTACGTCCCGGCCCCCGGCCCCCGAGCCCCCCGGTGCCCGTGTCCCTCGATACTGCGACCCCGGCGCGCCGGGTCACCCTGATCGGAATCGACGGCATGGGACCGGCCTTCCTTCGGGACGGAGTGGCTCGAGGCAACCTGCCGGCCTTCGCGCGCCTGCTGCGGCGCGGCGCTTCCGGGCCCCTGGCCACCCTCCGCCCGACGGAGGCGCCGCCGATCTGGACCACGGTGGTGACCGGCCGCCTCCCCCGCGACCACGGCATCAAGAGCTTCGTGACCTATCGTCTGCTCGGCTCCAGCCGGACCTATGAGCTCCTGCCCAAGGGGGCGCTCGTGGGCCTGCTGGAGAGGGCGAGCCTCGTCTCGACCCGCCCCGTCACCTCCACCTCGCGCCGCCGCCGCGCGCTCTGGAACGTGCTCTCCGCCTTCGGCGTCCCGGCGGGGGTGGTGCGACTCTGGGGCACCTATCCCCCCGAGCAGGGTCAGGGCTTCACCCTCTCGAACTACTTCCACCTGTTCCGGGACGACAAGGCGCGGGCCGAGGGGACGCTCCAGCCGCCGGACCTGCTGCCGGAGGTTCGGGCCCGCGCGGTGCGGAGCGGCGAGGTGGATCCGGCCCTCCTCGCCGAGTTCGTGGACGCGGCCGCCTCCGATCCTCCCGGCGCACCCTGGCGCCGGGAGCTCGTCGATCGGGCGCTCGCCCCCGACCTCACGTACCGTAGGGCCGGGCTCGTCCTGAGGGCGGCCTACGATCCGTCGTTCTTCGCCTCGTACTTCTACGGCCTCGACGTGGTGGGCCACGCCTTCTATCGCTACGCGCACCCCGAGCGCTTCGGCGACGTGTCGGCCGCCGAGTCGCGGCGCTACGGCCGCGTCCTCGACCGTTACGCGGCGCTCCTCAGCCAGTGGGTGGGGGAGTCGGGCCAGGGCTTGCGCCCGGGGGAGGTGCTGATCGTGGTCTCCGGCTACGGCATGGAGCCGGTGCCGCTGTGGCGGCGCCTCCTCGCCGGCCTCACGGGCGGCTCCAGCTACTCGGGCACCCACGAGGGAGCGCCGGACGGCTTCTTTCTCGCGGTGGGGGACGGCATTCGAGCCGGGGCGCCCCTCGGCCCCGCCTCCGTGCTCGACGTGATGCCGACGATCCTCTACCTCTTCGGGCTGCCCGTGGCCCGCGACATGGAAGGGCGGGTCCTGACCGAGATCCTGGACGACGCCTTCGCGCGCCGCAATCCCGTGACCTTCATCCCGAGCTACGAGAGTCTCGCCGTAGCGCCCGTGGCGGCCCACGGCGATCTCGACGACCTGCCGCCCCAGCCGGAGGAGGAGCCCTGAGGCGCCCCCGGCTCGTTCTCTTCGACATCGACGGGACCCTGCTCTCGGCGGGTGGCATCTCCGTCCGGGCCCTCGCGGCGACCCTGCGCGAGACCTTCGGCACGGAAGGCGCGGCCGCGAGCTACGACTACTCGGGCAAGACCGATCCCCAGATCGTGCGAGACCTGATGAGGGGGGCGGGCTTCGCGGAGGCGGAGATCGAGGCGCGCATGCCGGCGGCCATCGATCGGTACCGGACGCGCCTCCTGGCCTGGCTGCGGCCCGAGGACGTGACGGCCAAGCCGGGGGTCGGCCCGCTCCTCGAGGCGCTGGCCGGCCAGCCGCGGGTGACCCTCGGCCTGCTCACCGGCAACCTCGAGCCCTGCGCGCGGGCCAAGCTCGCTCCTCTCGGCGTGAACCACTACTTCCCGTTCGGGGCCTACGGCTCCGACCACGAGGATCGCTACCGGCTGCCCGCGGTGGCCCTCGAGCGGGGCCGATCCGTCGCCGGGGTCGCGTTCGAGGGAGCGGACCTCGTGATCGTGGGGGATTCGGTGCACGACGTGCTGTGCGGCCGAGGTCTGGGCGTGCGGGCGGTGGCGGTAGCCACGGGCAAGACCCCGCGCACTCGGTTGGCGGAGGTGGCGCCGGACGCGCTGCTGGAGGACTTCGGTGAAACCGCGCCCGCCGTCCGTGCCATTCTGGGCGACGGCGAGGTATAGGGTGAGGTGAATGGAGACGCGGAGCCGGACATGCATTGGCGATCCCTCCCCCCTACGTGGGGGAGGATAGGAGGGGGGGTCGATGAACGATAGGGTGGGGGGTCGATGAAAGAGCGGAGCTGGAAAAGCAACCGCGTTGCCGTCGCAATCCTCTTGACCGGAGTGGTTCTCCCGGTGGCCCTCCTGGCGGGGGCGGGCGCGCCTTCCCTCGACGGCCGGGTGGACGCGGCCGTGCAGCGCTGCGCTCCGGAGGCGATCGAGATCCGCCACCGCGTCCACCAGAACCCGGAGCTCGGGAACCGGGAGCGGAAGACCGCCGATCTGGTGGCGGAGCGCCTCCGCGCCCTGGGCCTCCAGCCCAGGACCGGCATCGCCCACACGGGGGTGGTCGCGGTGCTCAAGGGCGGCAAGCCCGGGCCCTCGGTGGCGGTGCGGGCGGACATGGACGCGTTGCCCGTCACCGAGGACACCTCGCTGCCTTTCAAGTCGACGGTGCGCACCACCTACCTGGGACAGGAGGTGGGGGTGGCCCACGCCTGCGGCCACGACCTCCACCTGGCGGTGCAGCTCGGGGTGGCCTCGGTCCTGGCCTCTCTGAAGGACCAGGTGCCGGGGACCGTCGAGTTCATCTTCCAGCCCGCCGAGGAGGGGCCTCCCCCGGGAGAGGAGGGTGGAGCGCAGCTCATGCTCAAGGAGGGCCTCTGGAGGGAGGCGAAGCCGAGCGCGGTCTTCGGCCTTCACGTGAACGCGCAGTCCGAGGTGGGGCAGATCAAGTACACACCGGGACCGGCCATGGCCGCGGCGGACTCGTTCCGCATCGTCGTCAAGGGGACGCCCGCCCACGGCGCGCGGCCGGAGCTGGCGGTCGATCCCATCGTGGTGGCCTCCCAGGCCGTGATGGCCCTTCAGACGATCCGCTCGCGCAACGTGCGGCCGCTGGATCCGGCGGTCGTCACGGTGGGCACGATCCGGGGAGGCCAGCGGCAGAACATCATCCCCGAGGAGGTCGAGATGAGGGGGACGGTCCGCACCTTCGACGGCAAGGTGCAGGACCTGATCGAGCGACGCATGAGGGAGATCCTGGAGGGAGTCACGCGGTCGGCCGGCGCCACCTACGTTCTCGAGTACGAGCGGGGCTACCCGGTCCTGGTCAACGACCGAGCGCTCACCAATGCCACCCTTCCCTCCCTGGCGCGGGCGGTGGGGGAGAAGAACGTGTTGCTCGACGAGCCTCGAACGGGAGCCGAGGACTTCTCGTTCTTTGCCGGACAGACCCCGGGCTTCTTCTTTTTCCTGGGCGGGGTCAAGCCGGGGACCACGTCCGGGGATCACCACACTCCGACCTTCCTGGTGGACGACGCGGCGATCCCCGTGGGCATGCGCGCGATGTCCTACGTCCTCCTCGATTACCTGGCCCGGGAAGCCGGAAGGAAGCCCGCGCAGCGGTAGCACCGCTTGTCCTCCCTGACGCCTCGGGGTACGATCCGCGGGCCTTGGCGAGCCTGGACGCGTTGAAGGGGGCGCGGGTCGTCTGATGGCCGCCCCTCCTCCGCTCCGCGCCAAGTTCGAGCTGATGGACGCGGACCGCATGGCCCGCACCCTCTCCCGCATCGCGCACGAGATCGTGGAGCGCCACCCCGACATGAAGGGCCTGGCCCTGGTGGGGGTGCGGAGCCGCGGGGTGCCGCTGGCTCGACGGCTGGCCCTGCGGCTCGAGGAGGCCACGGGAAACCCGCCCCTGGTGGGCGCCCTCGACATCACCCTCTACCGCGACGATTTCACGACCATCGCCGCCCAGCCCATCACCCGGGGGACCGACATCCCGTTCTCGATCGACGCCCGTACGGTGGTGCTGGTGGACGACGTGCTCTTCACCGGCCGCACCGTGCGGGCCGCCCTCGACCAGCTCATCGACTTCGGCCGGCCCGCCCGCATCGAGCTGGCCGTGCTCGTGGACCGCGGCCATCGCGAGCTGCCCATCCGGGCCGACTACGCCGGCAAGACCATGACCACCGCCCACGAGGAGGTGGTGCAGGTGCTGCTCGAGGAGGAGGACGGACGCGACGCGGTGCTCCTGCTCGAGAGGGGAAGCGCCCCGAGGGCCAAGCCCGCTCGCCCGAAGGCTCGGAGGCCCCGGCGGTGAGCGCGTTCCCGCACCGACACCTGCTCGGCATCGAGGGCCTGGAGCCTGCGGCCATCCAGGTCGTGCTCGACACCGCCGACGGGCTCAAGGAGATCCTGGACCGCCCGATCAAGAAGGTCCCCACCCTCCGCGGCAAGACCGTGATCAACCTCTTCTACGAGGCCTCCACCCGCACGCGCTCGTCCTTCGAGATCGCGGAGCGCGTGCTCTCCGCGGACAGCCTTTCGATCGCCACCGCCACTTCGAGCGCGCAGAAAGGCGAGACCCTGCTCGACACCGCCAAGAACCTCGAAGCCATGAACCCCGACCTGATGGTCATCCGCCACGCCTCGTCGGGGGCGCCCCACTTCCTGGCCCGGCACTGCCGGTTCGCGGTGGTGAACGCGGGGGACGGGGCGCACGAGCACCCGACCCAGGCCCTGCTCGACGCCCTCACCCTGCGCCAGCGCAAGGGCCGCCTCAAGGGGCTGCGGGTCGCGATCGTGGGCGACATCCTGCACAGCCGGGTGGCCCGCTCGAACCTGTGGCTGCTCTCCAAGATGGGGGCCCAGGCCGTGCTCTGTGGCCCGCCCACCCTCATCCCGCCCGGGATCGAAGCCCTGGCCCCCGTCACCCACCGGATCGAGGAGGCGATCGAAGGGGCGGACGCGGTCATGATGCTCCGCCTGCAGCTCGAGCGGATGGCGGGCGGCTTCTTCCCCACCATCCGCGAGTACCACGCCCGCTTCGGCCTCACCGGCGAGCGCATGAAGCGCGCGAAGAAGGACGTGCTGATCCTCCATCCCGGCCCCGTGAACCGCGGGGTCGAGATCGCGAGCGAGGTGGCGGACGGGCCCTATTCCGTGATCCTCGACCAGGTCACGAACGGCGTGGCCGTCCGCATGGCCATCCTCTACCTGCTGCTGGGCGGGAGCGGCGAGGCCTCGGCATGAGCCGGCTGCTGCTCAAGGGGGGGCGGGTGGTGGACCCCGCCCGAAAGGTCGACGCCGTGCTCGACGTCCTCCTCGCGGACGACACCGTCGAGGCGGTGGGGAAACGGATCAGCCCCCGCGGGGCGCAGGTCCTCGACATGAAGGGCCTCGTGGTCTGCCCCGGCTTCATCGACCTGCACGCCCACCTGCGCGAGCCGGGGCGCGAGGACAAGGAGACGATCGCCACGGGCACCCGGGCCGGCGCGGCGGGGGGCTTCGCCGCGGTCTGCGCGATGCCGAACACGGACCCCGTGAACGACCACGCGGGGATCACCCGCCTGATTCTCGAGAAGGCGAAGGCCGAGGGGGCGGTGCGCGTCTACCCGATCGGGGCCGTCACCCGCGGCTCCCGGGGCGAGGAGCTCGCGGAGTACGGCGATCTGCGCGAGGCCGGCTGCGTCGCGGTCTCCGACGACGGCCGGCCGGTGGCGAGCGCGCGCGTCATGCGCCGGGCCCTCGAGTACGCGAAAGCCTTCGACCTGACGGTCATCGACCACTGCGAGGAGCCGAGCCTGGCCGACCAGGCCGCGATGAACGAAGGCCCCGTCTCGACCTTCCTGGGGCTGCGGGGGGCTCCCGCGGCCGGCGAGGCCATCATGGTCGAGCGCGACGTGCTCCTGGCCGAGCTCACGGGAGGCAAAGTGCACATCGCCCACACCTCGGCCGCGGCTTCGGTGGACGCGGTGCGCCGCGGCAAGGCCCGCGGGGTGCGCGTCACCGCCGAGGCCACCCCCCACCACCTGCTCCTGATCGACCAGCTCGTCAAGGACTCGGAGTACGACACCGCCACCAAGATGAACCCGCCGCTGCGAGCCGAGCACGACCGGCAGGCCCTCCTCCAGGGCCTGCGCGACGGGACGATCGACTGCATCGCCACCGACCACGCGCCGCACGCGGTGGACGACAAGAAGGTCGAGTACGACCACGCGGCCTTCGGCATCGTGGGGCTCGAGACCGCGGTGGCCCTGTGCCTGGACCGCCTCGTGGGGAAGGGCCTCCTCGACCTCCCGCACCTCGTGTCCCTGCTCTCGACCAACCCCGCCCGGATCCTGGCCCTTCCCGGAGGGACCCTCGCCCCGGGGGGGCCGGCCGACGTGACCGTCCTCGACCTCTCGCGCAAGCGCCAGGTGGAGCCCGCCCGCTTCGAGAGCAAGGGCCGGAACACTCCCTTCGCGGGCTGGACCCTCGCGGGCTGGCCGGTCATGACGATCGTGGGCGGCCGCGTCGCGTGGAAGGACGCCCGGACGTAGGCGGGCGCTCGTGAGCGTCGAGGCCGCCGTCGCCCTCTACCACCGGCTTCTCGAAGCCGACCCCGCGGCCGCGCGCGAGCAGCTCGAGTGGTTCCAGGAGGCCCTGCACCGCGAGGGGGTGACTTTCGACGGCGCGCCCATGCCGAGCTTCCTGCGCCCTCATTTCGTGGGGCGCGCCGACTGGGCGGCCCTCCGGGAGCAGGGCAACCGGCTGCTCGAGCTGGCGTCCCGGGTGGCCCGCCACGCCTTCGGGGGCGACGTGGGGCGGCTCTGTGCTTTCCTCGGCACCCCCGCGGCCGAGGTGCCCTGGGTCGCCCTCGATCACGGCCCCCCGGACGTGGTCCTTTCGCGGCTGGACGCCTTCCTGACCCCGGACGGGCCGCGCTTCATCGAGATCAACAGCGACGCCCCGGCGGGCTTCGGCTACAGCGACCGCATGGCCCGGGTCCATCGCGACCTGCCCGTCTTCCGGGAGTTCGCGCGGACCCAGGCGGTGAGCTACCAGGCTTCGGACGAGGGACTCGTGCGGGCGGTGATGGGCGCCCTGCCTCGGGCCACGGCCGGCCCGCCCCTCGTGGCCATCGTGGACTGGGCCGAGGTGAAGACGCGGGCCGACCAGGAGATCCTGCGCGAGGCCTTCCTGGCCCGCGGCTTCGACTGCGTGCTCGCCGATCCCCGGGCCATGACGGTGCGCGCGGGCCGGCTCCGGACCTCGGGCCGGCCGGTGGACCTCGTCTACCGGCGTGCCGTCCTCTCCGAGCTCGTCGACCACGAGCCGGAGGTGCAGGCCTTCCTGATCGCCTACCGCGAGCGGCTGTGCCCGTTCGTGAACACCCTGCGCTGCCGCCTCTCCGAGGACAAGGCCTTCTTCGCCGTCCTGACCGACGAGGCGTTCGGCTCGCTCATGAGCGAGGACGAACGCCAGTTCGTCGCGCGGGCGGTGCCCTGGACGCGCAAAGTGGAGGAGCGCCGGACCGTCAAGGACGGGCGCGCCGTCGACCTCGTGCCCTTCGTCCTCGCGGAGCGCGCGCGGCTGGTCCTGAAGCCGGCCCACGCCTACGGCGGCCGCTCGGTCTTCGTGGGCGACGAGACCCCGGCCATGGAGTGGGAAGCCGCAGTTCGCGCCGCCCTCGGCTCGCCCTGGGTGGTGCAGGAGCGGGTCGTCATCCCCGAGGAGACCTTCCCTGCCTTCGAAGGCGGGTCGCTCGGCTTCGTCTCCCTCAAGGTCAACACGAACCCGTTCTACGTGGCGGGCCAGGACGTGGGGGCGGTCACCCGCGCCTCCCGCAGCTCCGTCATCAACGTCAGCGCGGGCGGCGGCAGCGTCCCCACGTTCGTGATCGGGTGATCGGAGTATCCTGGAGAAGCGCTGCTGGAACGAGAGGAGGCCGGGCGATGAACCGCTTCATCCTGGGCATGGCCGTGGTGGCGATCGCGCTGGCGAGCCCCGCCGCGGGCAATCCCGACAAGGAAAAGGACAAGGACAAGGGCAAGAAGAAGGACAAGAGAGGCGAGTCGGTCACGGTGGCCGTCGGCTTCAACACCGAGCAGCGGGACTTCGTGCGCGTCTACTTCGTCGAGAAGCACGGCAAGGGCAAGTGTCCTCCCGGCCTGGCCAAGAAGAACAACGGGTGCCTCCCGCCGGGGCAGGCGAAGAAGCGCTACTCCCTCGGTCACCCCCTGGCCTCCGGCATCGAGATCCGTCCGGTGCCGGCCGAGCTCGAGGTCCGCATCGGGCTCCCGCCGCCCGGCTATCGGTACGCGGTGGTCGACGGGGACCTCGTCAAGCTGGCGGTGGGCACCCTCCTGGTGGTCGACGCCATCGACGGCCTCGTGCAGTAGGCCCCTCGAGGCTCCGTCAGGGCGCGTCGCTGAAGCCCGCCCCCCGCGCCAGGCCCCGGGGGTCCCAGGGGGAGGCCCCACCGCCCAGGTAGTGGTGGAACCAGTCGAGGTGCGCCGCGTAGTAGAGCGCCATCTCATGCCAGGCCGGCCAGTGCCCCGCCTCGTCGAAGACCAGGAGGCGTGAGGGCACCCCGCGCTTCTGCAGGTCGGTGAAGAACATCAGGGACTGGGTGTAGGGGACCCGGAAGTCCTTCTCTCCCGTGATCACGAGGCAAGGGGTCTTGAACGCGGTCACGTAGCTCGAGGGCGAGGCTCTCTGGTAGTACGCGGGGTTCTCCCAGGGGGCGCCCTTCAATTCCCACAGGGGAAACCACAGCTCCTCGGTCGAGCTGAACATGGAGCGCAGGTCGTAGACCCCCATCATCGACGCCATGGCCTTGAAGGGGTGCGAGTGCCCTTCCAGCCACATGACCGCGTAGCCGCCCCACGACCAGCCCATGACTCCCATCCGTTCCGGGTCGACGTACGGGAGGGCCGCGACGGCGTCGGTCACGCGGGCGATGTCCTCCATGACCTTGCCCTCCCAGTCTCCCGAGATGGCGGCCGTGTAGTCCTCGCCGAAGCCCGTCGAGCCGTGGGGGTTGGGAAACGCGACCACGTAGCCCGCCCCGGGGTAGACCTGCCAGTCGCCGCGGAAGCTGTCCGCCCACTGCGTCTGTGGCCCGCCATGGATGTTCAGGATCACGGGGTACCTCCGGGCGGGGTCGAAGCCATGCGGCTTGACGATGAAGACCTGGACGGGCCGGCCGCCCGCGCCCGGGACCGCGATCTCCTCGGCCGGCCGCACGTCGACCTCGGCCTCCACGGCCGCGTTGTGGGTGGTGAGGCGTTTGGGCGGCTCGGGCTTCTCCCGCAAGTCGATCCGGAAGAGCTCCTGGGGCTCGCCCGTCCGCCGCCGGCTGACCACCGCCCACGTCCCGTCCGGGGCCACCACGAAGGCGTCGAGGAGCCCCACGTCCGTGAGGACCCGGATGCGGCCGCTCGCCACCTCCAGCTCGTGAAGCGGGGTACGGCCCCGCACCTCGGCCGTGAAGTAGATCTTCTTCGAGTCGGCGCTCCAGGCGATGTCGCCGATCGTGTTGTCGAAGGCCTCCGTGAGCACCCGGCTCGTCCCCGTCCGTCGGTCCACCACCGCGATGCGGAAGCGGTCCGATTCCCAGCCCGGCACCTTCTGCATGCGGTAGGCGAGGAAGCTGCCGTCCGGCGAGTAGGCGGGCGATCCGTCCCAGGCCCGGTTGGCCGCCGTCAGGTTGCGGGGCTTGTCGAGCTCCGCCGCGGGCGCCCCCACCGCGACCGTGAACAGGTCGGCGTTGGTGGTGGAGGCCTCGTCGGCTTCGCGGTTCGAGGTGAAGGCCAGCTCCGCGCCGTCGGGCGAGAACGCGAAACCCGGGGGGCCACCGACCTGGAAGAGGGGCGAGTCGAAATCGCCGGGCGTGAGGTCGCGCAGGGTGGCCTCCGGCCGGGTCAGGTCGAGCGCGAGGACGTGGCTGCGCTTGGCGTCGCGCCACTCCGTCCAGTGTCGGTAGAGCAGACGGTCGGCCAGATGGGCCTTGAGCTTGGACTGGGCGCGGGCGTCGTCCTTCTTCTTGTTGCAGGCGGCGTCCGCGCCGCACTCCACCCAGACGTCCGCGCTCACGGCCAGGAGCCGTCCGTCTCCGGAGAGGGTGAAGGCGCCCACTCCCCCCGGAATGTCGGTCCTCTTCCGCGGCTCGCCCCCGCTCATGGACCACAACTGGCTCTCGCCGGATCGCGTAGACAGGAAGTAGAGGGTCTTTCCGTCCGGGGAGAAGCGCGGGACGGAGTCGGTCTTGTCCGCGAACGTGAGGGCCCGGCCGTTCGCGCCGTCGGGGTCGATCCGCCACAAGTTGGCCTGTCGCTTCACGGCCCCGAGGTCCGAGGTCGTGACCTTGTAGACGATCGTCTTGCCGTCCGGGGCGCGGGCGGGCTCCTCGACGCCCTTCAGGCGGTAGAGGTCCGATATGGTGAATGCGCTCTTCTCCGCGGCCCCCGCACCGGAGGCCAGGGCGAGCGCGGCCACGATCGAGATCCCCAGGGGACTGCGCATGAGCCCTCCAAGCACGGTGCGATTCAAGGAGCGGCGGAGAGTTCCGCCAGCGCCTTCCTCCGCGCGGCTTCGAACTCGTCACCGGGCCGCCAGGCGGGGAGGGGGGTGGCGTTCGCGACCTTCACCCCCAGGAAGAAGAGGAGCTGGGCGTCCTCCACCGCCCCCGCGAGGTTCCAGTCTTCGCGCAGCTCGTCCGAGGGCTGATGGTAGTCCTTGGCCTCGAACGCCTCCTGCTGCTCCCGGCCCCAGCCCGCGGGACGGCCGACCGTCTTCGTTCCCGCCTTGAGGTAGGCGGCGGGGACGCCGATCCGCGCGAGGCTGAGCTGGTCCGACCGGTAGAACGAGCCTCGGTCGGGGAACTGATCCCCCACGACCTCCCGCCCCTGGGCCGCCGCCAGGGCGCGGATCCAGTCGTCCAGGTTGGACTTGCCGAGGCCCACGACGCTGACGTCCTGGCTCGGGCCCCAGATGTTCACCCCGTCGATGTTGATGTCGGCGGCGAGGCGGCCCGCCGGCACCGGCGGGTTTGCGGCCAGGTATCTCGAGCCCAGGAGGCCCTGCTCCTCGGCCGCCACCGCGGCGAACAGGATCGTGCGGCGCGGCCGCTCGGGAAGCGCCTTCATGGCCTCCGCGATCCCCAGAAGCGCGGCCACTCCCGAGGCGTTGTCGAGGGCGCCGTTGTAGATCGCGTCGTGGCCGGGCTGGGCGCCGGGCTTGATGCCCAGGTGGTCGTGGTGGGCGGTGTAGAGGACGGCCTCCCGCGCGAGCACGGGATCGCTTCCGGGCAGCCGGGCGATCACGTTCGCGGTCTGCTTCCTCTGCACCTCGTTCCGGAGCACCAGGCTGACCGTGACCCCCAGGGGGAGGGGCCGGAAGTCCCGCTTCTGGGCGGAGGCGCGCAGCGCGTCGAGGTCCTGCCCGGCGAGGCGGACCACGCGGCGGCAGGCCTCCTCGGTGGCCCAGGCTTTCACCGGCAGGGCCGCATCACCCGTCTCGGCGGGAAGGCTGAACTGCTCGCCCGTCCACGAGGTCTGGACGACCTGCCACTTGTACCCGGCCGAAGCCGCGGTGTGGATCATGATCGCGCCCGCCGCCCCCTGGCGGGCGGCCTGGTCGTACTTGTAGTCCCAGCGGCCGTAGTACAGGCGGGTCTTGCCCGCGAAGAGGGCCGGGTCGTCCTCGGGGTCGTTGTTCATGACCAGCAGGACCTTGCCCCTGAGGTCCGCCCCCTTGAAGTCGTCCCACTGGTACTCCGGGGCCACGATCCCGTAGCCCACGAAGACCACCTCGGCCGCCGTGAGGCGCACCTCCGGGCGCGCCGCCCCCGAGAACGCGATGTAGTCCTCGTGGACGCGCAGGTCGACTCCCTCGCTCCCGCGCGCGAACCGGACCGTCTCGGGGCTGGTCGTGTTGATCCCGACCATGTCGAAGACCTGCTGCCAGGAGCCGCCCGGCGCGCCGGGCTGCAGGCCCATCCCTTCCAGGCGCCCGGCGATGTAGGCGCGGGCGAGCTGATCCCCGCGCGAGGCGGGACCGCGGCCTTCGAGCAGGTCGCTCGCCAGGAAGCGCACGTCCATGGTGAGCCGTTCCGGCCGGATGGCGCGCGCGGCGGTCTTCTCGGCGAGCGTGATCACGGCGGGGGTGAGGGTGGCCAAGGTGGCGCCCACGAGAGCGGTGAGGACGGCGGCGATCGCGGCGCGCATGGACCTCCTCAGGCGCCCCGACGGGAAGGGTCGCCATCTCTAGCTTTACATGATATTATAGCCTTTAAGTCGCCTTAGTATAAGGGTTCGCTCATGGCCATTGGCTCCCTCGGCGTTTCGCGGCGAGGTGCTCCCGCACCGACGACCGTTCTCGTCCCCGGTGGACGCTTTCTCATGGGCTCCGACTCCGGCCGACCCGACGAACAGCCTGTCCACTCCGTCGCGGTCGCTCCGTTTCGCATGGGTCGCAACCCGGTGACCAACCTCGAGTACGCCCGCTTTCTCGCGGTCGGCCGCACGCCCGAGCCGACCTGGTGGACCGATCCCGCGTTCTGGGCGCCGGACCAGCCGGTGGTGGGCGTGACCTGGTTCGACGCCATGGCCTACGCAGGCTGGCTCGGCGAGACGGCGGGGGGCACCTGGCGCCTTCCGACCGAGGCAGAGTGGGAGTGGGCCGCGCGAGGAGGGCTCGCCGCGGCGGCCACGTCGTGGGGCGACGCGCTGCCCCCCGGCGAGGTCCCGGAGGGCCCTCTGACGGGACCCTGGCCCGTCGGCCGCGGGACACCCAACGGCTTCGGCCTCTGCGACATCGGCACCATGGTCCACGAATGGTGCCTCGACTGGTACCAGCCCGACGCCTACGCCGCTTCCCCCGCTCGCGACCCGCGCGGTCCCGCGGAAGGTGAGCGCCGCGCGAGCCGCGGCGGCTCCTGGCGCCATCGCGTCCGCTGGTCGCCGCCCTCGGCCCGGAGCAGCCTCCCCCCGTCGTTCCGTTACGCGGACTACGGCTTCCGCATCGTGCAGGAGGTCCCATGACCCCCGCGGCCCTCAGCGCGGAATCTTGAACTGCACGGTGACCGTGAGCAGGACCGCAACCGGCACCCCGTTCAATCGGGTGGGGCTGTAGACCCACTGCCGTACCGCTTCCACCGCGGCCGCGTCGAGCAGAGGCTGGCTGCGCAGGATCCTCACTTCCGCCACGTGGCCCGAGGGATCGATCACGCACTCGAGCACGACCACCCCTTCCACGCCGGCCCGGCGCGCCAGCTCCGGGTAGGCGGGGACGACGTGACGAACCTTGGCGGGAGGCCGCAAGTCACCTCCCGGGCGAATCGGGCCGCCCGATCCGATCCCTCCGTCGCCGTCGCCACCGGGCGCGCCCGAATGGGTCCCGCCGGGTCCGGGGCCTCCCGGTCCGCCGCCCGGCTCCGCCGTCGGCTCTCCGATGATCAAGCCGGCGCTGTTGTCGTCCACGGCGACGGGCTCCACGGCCGGCGGTCGCTCGTCGACCGGCATCGGCATGGGGGCGGGTCGGCGCAGGCCGCCGCCCCCGCTCGGCGGGTGAGCCACGGGCGCTAAAGCAGGAACGATCACTGCCGGCATGAGCACGACCGGCTGCGGCCCATGGGATTCGGGCAGGGCTTCCGGCGAGAACGCCGGCAGCAGGAACAGCACCAGGCCTGCGGCCGCGTGCAGGACGGCCGACACGGGTAGCGTTCGACGGAGCCACGTCATGCTCGTCCTCGCTTTCTAGAGACGGATCGTGCTCAGGGCCAGGATGCGAGCGCGATCGATTCGATCATGATGTCCGCCATGGGGGTGACGTTGATCTCCGACAGGCAGCCAAGCGCTCGGCTCGGCGTCCCCACTCTCATGACAGTTCGACACCGGCGGGGTGGCCGCGGTTCCGCGGCCGGCGGCTTCAGGCGGTGAGCCAGTGCGCCGGCCAGGGGCGGTGCGGCGGGTCGGGAAGAGAGCGCGCCCGCTCCAGCGCGGCCTCGTATCCCTCGCGGCAGCGGGCCGCCGAGTGCTCGCGCTGTGAGAAGGAGCGGGCGGCGGCCCCCAACGCCTCGCGCTCGGCGGGCCGCGAAGCGAGCCGGAGGATCGCGCGCGTCACCTCGCCCTCTTCGTCGGCCACGTCGGCCCGCACGACCGCGTCGGCTGGGACATCGGCCAGGTGCTCGAGGTTCGACATCACCGTGGGCCTGCCCTGGGCCAGGACGCGCAGCAGGGCGGCCGAGGTCTCGCGGGTGGTCGGGTACCGCAGGTGCACGACGAGGTCGGCCGCTTCGATGTGGACCGGGATCTCGCCGAACGGCACGCGTCCGGTGACGACCGTGCGCTCGCGCACGCCGAGCCGAGCGAGGAGGCGACCGAGGGCCGCGGGATCGGCCACAGGGCCTACGAGCAGGAGCCGGAGGTGCTCAAGGGCGGTCGCCGCCCGGGCCACCGCGCGGGCCACCGTCTCGATCCGCTTCTCACGCGTCAGGAGGCCGAAGCTCCCGACCACGAAGTCGTCGGGGGCGAGGCCGAGGCGGGCACGCAGGGCCGCGACGCCGTGCGACGCCACCGATACCCCGCCGGCCATCATCGGGACCCGGACCACCTCGGCCTCCGGCACCTCGCTGCGGATCGCCTCGGCCATGTACGCGTTGTGGACTGCGACGAGGCGCGCGGCCTCGACCGGCAGACGGAAGAGCGGGTAGGCGTACGGGAGCAGGTCGCCGACCGTCCCGAGTTGGGCCTCGGCGAGGCGGCCGGCCTGG
>Ga0137361_10000129_pt1 | contig 35079 bp, 28 predicted proteins | sample Mad1_80_16metaG_FD_104923 | JGI IMG/M metagenome (GOLD analysis project Ga0137361, IMG submission 104923) | Vadose zone soil microbial communities from Angelo Coast Range Reserve, California, USA - Mad1_80_16 metaG | ecosystem: Environmental > Terrestrial > Soil > Vadose zone | place: USA... | reverse complement strand
GGTCGGACGCGTCGTCATCGTCGGGGCGGGCCCCGCCGGAGCAGCACTCGCCTACCTGCTCGCCCGCCGCGGGGTGGAGGTCACGCTGCTGGAGCGCCACTCCGGCTTTGAGCGCACCTTCCGCGGCGATGGGCTGCAACCCAGCGGCATCGACGCCTTCGACCAGATGGGGCTCGGGGACCGGCTCCGCCAGCTCCCCCAGGCCATCGTCAACACGATTGACCTCTATCAGGGGGGCCGTCGGCGGGCCAGCCTCGCGATCGAGTCGCTGGGGTTCATCCCCCGCTTCATCCCCCAGCCGGCGGTCCTCGCCATGCTCACCGCGCAGTCCCGCCAGCACCCGTCCTTCCAGCTCCACATGGGGACGGCGGTCCGCGACCTGATCCGCGCGGGCGACCGCGTGGTTGGGGTACAGGCCGACGGCTCAGACGGGCCTCGGGAGTTCGCGGCGGACCTGGTCATCGGCACCGACGGCCGTTACTCGACGGTGCGCAAGCGGGGGGCCTTCACCGAGCCGCGGTCGCCGCAGCACTTCGATGTCCTGAACTTCCTGGTCCCCTTTCCCGACTTCTGGCCCGACCGCACGACCGTGCGCCTGGAACTGGGCCCGGGTTGCCTCACGGGCGGCATACCGACGGCCGACGGCCGGCTGTGGGTGGGGATGACAATTCAGAAGGGCCAATACAAGGCGCTGCGCGCCGCCGGGCCGGACGGGCTCACCGAGGAGTTGTTGCGCCGCACTTCGCCCGACCTGGCGGCACACCTGCGGGCCAACACGAAAGCGCTGGAGCACCCGGTGCTGCTGGACGTGATCGTCGGCCGCCTGGAGACCTGGACAGCCCCCGGCCTGCTACTCCTGGGGGACGCGGCACACCCGATGTCGCCCAATGGGGGGCAAGGGATCAACGTGGCGTTGCGGGATGCCCTGGTCGCCGCCAATCACCTGTGCCCGGTGCTCACGCGCGGCAACGACGGCGCCGTGATCGACGCCGCCGCCCAGCAGGTCGCGGCAGAGCGGATGCCAGAGATCGTCGCCATCCAGGAACATCAGCGGAAACAGACCCAAACCTTCTTACGGTCGGACCGCCTCTCGTCCCGACTGGCGATGTGGCTCCTTCCCCTGCTCGCCAAGAGCAGCCTGGTCCACCTGCTGATCGGGAAGCGGCTCCGGGCCTTGCAGCATGGTATCGTGCCCGTCCGGTTGACCGCCTGAGGCAGGGCGTGCGTTATCGGATTGTTGAGAGCCACCGGGTTGCAACCCGGTGGGAATTCAAGGTCTAGCGCCGAACCAGGCGCTGCAGCAGACGGCCGCCGCCGTCTCGGTTTTTGGGAACGGTCGGTGCGCTCGCACTCAGTCGCGATCCAGCGAACCGGCGACGAAGTCGACACTCGGTCCTGATTCACTACTTAGGCATACCGTGCGGAATCCTGATGGCGCGAGCGCTTGAAGGCGAGGATCTGGAGCGGATCACGCAACATACGGGCTGGTCCTAGAGAAGGCGTGGATCAGCCTCTGGCCGAACGCTCTCGACGCACGAGGCGTTCGTCTTGGACCGGTGAACGTCGCTAGAAGATCGAGGCATGTCCCCGGCTTGTCCCCGGGGAAGCAACAAGAGACACGAGTATCTCCTGCGTCCCTGTAATCTCTTCTTGTAGTGTTGGTTGGCTGGTAGCGCTACAGGGAATCGAACCCTGGTTTGATGGCTGAGAACCATCCGTCCTAACCCCTAGACGATAGCGCCGCCAGGCAGTCTACAAGGGGCCGGGAGAAGGTGTCAACGGAGGGAACGAGCGAGCAGCCCGAGGCCGCCCGCCAGCAGCACCAGCATGATCAAGGTGTTGAAGAGGCTGGTCGGCTCGAAGTAGATCCGCAGGTTCATCAGGATTCCCAGGAAGATGATGACCGCGCCGCCCGCGGTGAGCATCCAGCCGAGTCCGCTCCTGCCGTCGAAGAAAAGGAGGCCGCAGCCCGCCACCAGCGGCAACAGGGAAAGGCCGAAGGTGTGCGGACCGAACCAGGCCCAGAATCCGGTGCTGACCGTGACCTGGCTGGTGAGCAGGTATCCGCCGCCCACCGCCATGGCGAGCCCCACGAAGAATGCGCCGATCCCACCCTCGGTCCCGCCCGCGCCTTTCATGCTCGGTCGTGGAGTATAGCGATAAGTGACCGGGCGCACACGCCCCAGGCCTTCGGCTTGTACCCGAGCAGGTTTCGACTACCCTGAGTGCGCCGTGGCCGACTCGATCAGGCCGGGGGCAGAAGGGCGGCCGCGGCTTCGAGCCGGCGCACCACCCGGTCCCGCCCGATGGAGCCGAGAGCCAGGAAGAGTGATGGGCCGACCGAACGGCCAGTGGCCGCCGTGCGCGCCGCATTGATCAGGACGCCGGCTTTGACGCCGATCTCCTCCGCATACGCCCGCAGGGCGGTCTCGGCGGAGGTCGGGTCGAACACCTCGAGGGCGCGAAAGCGTTGGGCCAGCTCGGGAAGCCACTGGCGGAGCCGCGGGTCCTTGCGCAGGTTCTTGTCGGCCGCCTCCGGGTCGATGTCGAACGCCTCGTCGAAGTAGGCTCGTCCCGCGTCCGCGAAGTCCAGCAGCGTCACGTAGCGCTCCCTCAGCAGATCCACCGTCTTCGCGAACCAGTCGCGGCGGTCCCCTCCCGGCGCGAAAGCCTCGTCCCAGAGCCCCGCCTTCCGGAGCACTGCTTCCACCCGCGGAAGCAGCTCCTCGAGGGGCATCTTCGCCATGTACTGCTGGTTCAGGAAGAGGGCCTTGCGGTCCGTCCACTGCCGGGGATCGGTCTCGGAGAAGTTGAGGATCGCGTTCGAGCGGCTGACCCCTTCCAGGCTGAAGGCCTGGACGAGCTCCTCGGTCGTGAAGAACTCCCGGTCGTCCCCCGGCGACCAGCCGAGCAGGGCCAGGAAATTGCGGAAGGCCTCGGGCAGGAAGCCCCGGTCCCGGTAGGTCGTGACGGAGACGACCTCGCCGTGCCGCCGCTTCGAGAGCTTGGTGCGGTCGGGGGCGTTGATGAGGGGCAGGTGGGCGAAGCGCGGCGGCCGAAGGGCGAGCGCCTCGTAGAGCAGGACCTGCTTGTGCGTGTTCGACAGGTGGTCCTGGCCGCGGATGACGTCGGTGATCCGCATGTCGACGTCGTCGCACACCACCACGTGGTTGTAGAGGGGCGTGCCGTCGGGACGGAGCAGCGCGAAGTCCTCGATGTCCCGGTGCGCCCGCTCCTGCGGCCCGTAGACCGCGTCCTCGAAGCGCGTGGCCCCGTCGTCCTCGGGGATCCGGAAGCGGATGGCGGAGGGCTCGCCCGCCCCCGCGCGCCGCTCCGCTTCGCCGGGAGCGAGGTCGCGGCTCGCGCGGTCGCGCAGCCAGGGGCGGCCCTGCGCCGTCGCCTCCTTCCTCTGCGCTTCGAGCTCCTCGGCGGTCGCGAAGGAGCGATAGGCCTTCCCCTCCGCCAGCAGGCGGTGCGCCATCGCCCGGTGCCGCTCGATGCCCTCGCTCTGGAGGAAAGGCCCCTCGTCCCAACGCAGGCCGAGCCACTCGAGGCCTTCCAGGATGCTTTGGGTGTTCGCGTCGGTGGACCGCTCCCGGTCCGTGTCCTCGATGCGAAGGATGAAGACGCCGCGCTGTTTTCTCGCCCAGAGCCAGTTGAAGAGCGCGGTGCGTCCCCCGCCCACGTGGAGGTAGCCCGTGGGGCTGGGGGCGAAGCGAACGCGCACCGTCATAGGGCCGGGATTCTACACTCCTCCGGGGAACGTCGGGCGACGCCCCCCGGAGGGTTTCCCCTCCCGCCCTTACGCGGTGGCGGGGCGGAGCCGACCCTTGGACACCCGCTCGCGCGGGATGTTGTAGCGCTGCAGGCGCAGGTAGATGGTCCGGCGCGTGACGCCCATCAAGCGCGCCACCCGGGCGATGTTCCACTCGTTCCGGTTGAGCAGCAGCAGGAGCTTCTCGCGCTCCATGTCCTCCACCGGCGTCCGCTCCAGGTAGGTCTCCCAGGCGTCGCCGTGCGCGCGGGTGCGCTCGCGCGGGCTCGCGTTGTCCGTCACCGCCTTCGCGATGATCCGCGAGAACTTGGCCAGCCGCTCCAGATCGTGGGAAGCGCAGAAGTGCGGGTCGAGGCTGTCCACGTAGAGCAGGGCGACCAGGCTCTCACCCTCGAACACGGGCACGGTGGCCAGAGACGCGGCGGCGGGCCTGTCTCCCTGGTCGGCGGGAAGCCGTCGGTCGGTGGACCGGTCGGGAACGTAGAAGGTCTCGCCCTTCCGGAGCGAGTCCTTGTACCGGTCCCACACGGTCTGCACCGCGTCGAGGACCGCCTGGTCGATGCCGCGGGAGGCGAAGAGGGTCACGCGATCCTCGTCGCACGAGAACACCGCCCCGCTGCGCCCATTGTTCAAAGACATGACGACTTCGAGCGTCCGCTCCGCGAGACGCCGGGGGTCGTCCGCACCGACGACGAGGTCCGCGAACTGGTCAATCAGGTCCACGCGGCGTTTCACAGACTCACCTCCACTCAGATACACAGTTTAGCCGTTTACCGGCAGTCGCGTCAAGGAGGTGGACCCCTGGGAGTCGTCCTCGTAAGTCGTTAGTCATGTTACGTATACTAGAGTTGACACGAAGCGTATACTTGTACATTAAGGGTTTCCCGTAAATAGCGGAGGATAAAATGCTTTGGTTGGTCCTAACTCTCTCCCTGGCCGGCGGCGCCAGTATCCACTCGGGTATACAGGTCGCCCCTGGAGTGGCCGCCTTGCCCCTCGGCCACGAGCAAGTGGTGGTGGATGGTACCGGCGGCATCCCCCCACTCGTGCAGGCGGCCGATGGTACCGGCGGCATCCCCCCACTCGTGCAGGCGGCCGATGGTACCGGCGGCATCCCCCCACTTGCTGCGGCTGCCTAAATGATCCTCACACGAATGACGGGAGGAGTAGCGCTTCCTGAATGGATCCCTCCGGCCCGCGCTGCTTCTCCCGTCCTTTCGCGGTACACTACGTGGTCCCATGTCGGAGACCGTGTCGGCCATTGTCAAGGGCGGCGTGTTTTGGGCGGGCCAGGTCTTGATCGTGGTGGTGCTCTCAGGCCTGTTTCTCCGACGGCGGTACCGCGCTTGCCCTTCGTTCGTCTTGTATCTCCTGGCGACCCTGATCGGAGATCTCCTGTTGATCCTAGGGCCAAGGCACCTCAATCCCGAGAGTTCGTTGTTCGGTCTGCTCGGCGCGAAGGGCTTCTACTCGCGGGATTTTTGGATGCTCAAGGAGCTGACGCTAAACCTCTTGAAGTTCGCGGTCGCGCTAGAGCTGGCCTTCCGCACCTTCCGCTCGTTCCCGGGCGCTCGATCGACTGCCCGGAGCGTCATGCTCCTCCTGGTCGCGGTTACCCTCGTCTCGGTGGTCACCGTCGCGGCCCAGGTCTCAGCCATAGACCTGGAGGACCGAGTGAACCAGATCATCGGACGATTGCAGCCTCGCGTCTTGAACGGTACTGTCTGGTTGTTCACCGGCATGGCCGTTCTGATCTTGTGGTACCGACTCCCGGTGGACCGGTTTCACAAGGCGATCCTGACTGGGTTCGTGCCGTATCTCCTGATCTTCACGATCGGCCTGAATGCGCTCGACAGCTACGGCTGGAACATCCGAGACCTCATCAACTATGTCCACACCACGGCCTACCTGCTTCTTCTGGCCTACTGGGCCTGGGAGGCCTGGGCGCCGCCGGCCCCTCCGACGGTGGCGCGCGGCCCCGCCCCGGTGCTCGAGCGGCAGGCGGTCTAGCGAGGGGGGGCAAGCACCGTGCTATGGATGATCGGCTTATCGGTGCTGAGCTGCTTCGTCGTCCTCTTCCTGCTCGGACGGCGGGACGAGCGGGCGATCCGCCGCGACTGGGAACTCCTGCTCACGCCGAAGGGCGAGAGCCTCTACCGCAACATCGAGGGACGCGTGCATAACGAGCTGGCGTTGGTTGACCTCACGTACGACGAGGCTTTCGCGGTGCGCGAGCTGGGCTCCGTCGACGAGGCCAAGCGGCTGCTCGACGTGGGCTACCGCGTGATCGAGAAGTTCTCGCCCAACATGCTCAACCTGCTTACCGCAATGGCGAACTTCTCGCGGATGGTCTCCGCGATGGCCCCGGTCACCCCCCTCCGTCCCCGGGACTTCAAGCTCACCCAGATCGTCAGCCTGGCCTACCTGAACGGCCTGGTCCACCAATTCCTGGTGTCGACCGCCGAGCGCTACCGGCTGAAGCTCTACATCCTCGGCCAGAGCTTCGGCCTCGCCACGCGCTTCCTGCTCGACTCCACCCAGAAGATCGCCCGCGGTGCCCCCGAGGCGGAGCGCGAGTGGGAGCAGATCCAGGCAATCCGGGAGGACTTCCAGAGCCTCACCGACGAGTCGCTGGAGAGCCTGCGGGTGCTGCTCACCTCGCTGGCCGCCGAGCGGCGCGAGGACCTGCTGAAGGGCTTATAGTCCTAATCCGAACCTAATCTAGCGACCGGCCCCTGTGCGCATCGCAGTGGCCTTGCGTGCGATCAGCTTGTAGCCTTTCGTCCTGGCTTCGGCCTCCAGCGCTTCCAGACGCGCCCGACCGGCGGCGGTTTTCCCCGACTTCATTTCGATTTCGCCAAGGGCCAGACGGGCTTCGAGCTGACGGCCGTAAGAACCAACCTTCATTGCCTCTGCCAGGGCCGACTCCAGATCCTTCCTGGCCGTCGCCGTCTTGCCCAGGGCCCCGTTCCTCCCCGGCGCAGAGGAGGCCCGTCAAGAACAACAAGAGCGTCACCGCACAACGAAAGCCTCTCAGACTCATGGCCTTACTCCACACTCGTCCGTGTGCACTTCCCGAAGTCATCGAAGATCTCGCAACCGCAACCATGGGTGGCCTCACGGCAGCGGTGCCGGCGGTCCGATGACGGAAAGGAGCCGCGAGCCGGAATAGATGTACTCCTGCGTCGGGGCCAGGCCGGGAGGAGGCTCCGCGAGGATGCTGAAGGAGAAGGCGGTTCCGGTCGAGCGGCCACCGAAGAGCCGGCCGTTCGCGGGGCTCTGGCAATAGACGTCCGTCAGGGCGTCGCCATTGAGGTCCCCGGTGCCCGCCACGAGGGAACTTCCCTGGCAGGTGTAGGTCTGGCCGTCGACCGCGGTGGCGCGGGCGATCCCCCAGGACGAGAAGGCCGCGAAGGCGGTTCCCGTGGAGAGCGCCACCCTGAACTCCCCGGTCTGAAGCTCGACATCTCCGACGTCCGCCTTGCCACACGTGGAGCAGCCACGGGGTTCCCGTCCCGAAGCCGGTGGGCGAACCGAGCGACACGTAGCCGACACCGTCGACCACACAGAGCTGGTCCAGCTGGCCGTCGCCGCTGAAGTCGGCGCTCGCCATTTGCCCCGGGCAGTTCCCGGGCAAGGTCGAAGGGCGAATGCGGAAGCTCATGACTGCGCTCCACTCACCCATCGCCGCCACATTGGCTCCCCGCACACGCCACAGGTAGGACGACCCTTCGGACAAAGCCGTGGCAGGCGTCGTCGAACAGATTCCGCCCGGGCACGAGCTCACGCCATACACCTCATAGACCCTCGATCCGCCCGGGGTCAGAACGGAAAGCACGTAGGTCGCGGCTCCGGGTGATGCGTTCCAGGAGAACGTGGGAGTCGTGGTCGCGACCGATCCGTTCGGGGAGATGAGGGTTGGCGGGGGCGGCGGCTGGACCGTGAAGCTCACGGCGTTGCACCAGTCACCGGGCCCCGCCGCGTTGCGGCCGAGCACCGCCCACGTGTACCCGCCCAGAGCCAGCGGCGTCGTGGGCGTCACCGAGCACGTTCCGGCCGCGCAGACCGTGGTGTCGTACCAGTTCTCGTAGACACTGGTCCCGTTGGCTTTCGCCACTCCCATCACGTACTGCGTCACGCCCCCGCCGACCGCGCTCCACGAGAACGTGGGAACCGGGGTCGTGACGGCCCCGCTCGGCGCAAAGGGGGTGGGAACCGGCGGACCCGTGACCGTGAAGGTCCGGGGGCCGCTCCAGTCTCCCGGTCCCGCCGCGTTACGCCCCCGCACCTGCCACGTGTACGACCCGGTCTTGAGGATGGTCGTGGGCGTGGCCGAGCACGTCCCACGCACATGCTGGTGTCGTAGGTGACTTCGAAGGCGGCTGTACCGCCGTCTACCGGGACCACCCCGATGGTGTAGGAGACGACGCCGCCGGCAACCGCGCTCCACGAGTAGGTAGGCGTCGCGTTGGTGCCGGTTCCGGTCGGAGACAAGGGAGTCGGCGGGGGCGGCCCGGTGACGAGAATGCTCTGGGCGGCGCTCCAGTCGCCGGGCCCCGTCGTGTTCCACGGCCGCGCGGCCCAGATGTAGGAGCCGGCCAGGAGGACGTTGGCGGGAGTCCCCGAGCAGGTCTGTCCCGAGCAGGCCTGGGTCGGCGCATACGAGACCGAGAAGGCCGCGGTCCCTCCATCCACGGGGGTCACGGCCAGGACGTACGACATCACGGCCCCGCCCACTGCACTCCAGGTATAGATGGGAGTGGCGTTGGTGATGGATCCGCTGGGCGAGCCGAGCGTCGGCGCCGGCGGGCCCTGCACCGTGAAGCTCCTGCTCGCGCTCCAGGTCCCGCCCGCCGCGTTCTTGGCCTGCACCGCCCAGTTGTAAGAGCCCTGGGAGAGCGCGGGCGTGGGCGTGACCGAGCACGTTCCGCTCGAACACGTTTGCGCCGCGTCGTAGAAGCTCTGGAAGACCGTCGACGTCCCGTTGCCCACCTGCAGGAAGTATTGGGTGGCCCCGCTCGAAGCGGTCCACGTGTAGGTGGGCGTCGGAGTGAAGACGGCGGCGCTGGGGGACGACGGCGTGGGCGCCGGAGGTGGCAGGACCGCGAAGCTCATCCCGTTGCTCCAGGTCTTGCCTCCCGAGCTCTGCGCCTGCACGTACCAGGAGTACGAACCCGCGGTCAGGGTGACGGCGGGAATGACCGTGCAGGTCCCTCCCATGCAGACGGACGTCGCATAGAAGCTCTTGAAGACGGGCGCCGTCGCGTTGGACAGCTCGAAATAGTACTGGGTGGCCCCCGCGGAGACGCTCCACGTGAAGGTGGGGGTGGAGGTCGTGATGGACCCGCTGGGCGAGTACTGCACCGGCGCCGGAGGCGGGCTCTGTCCAAATGCCTCCGGAGGCCGCCATGACCCGAGAACAAGGAAGACCGTTCCCACGACCGCGCGAGCCCCAGATCGGAAACACATCGCTCCACCCCGCTTCGCCGAGAGGTTCGAATGCGTCTCGCGAAGAGCAAGTGCGGTGCCACTCTGCTGCCGAGGCAGCGCGGCGAGCTGCAAGACGCGGGCGCAGACCGCGTTCCCTTTGTGCTGGCGATCGTGGCGTGCGGACGGGCCGTCCGGTCCCCGGCCCGAAAACGGATCGCGCGGGTCTTCACGGGTTCCGATTTCGGAACCGGCGAGGGCTCTTCGAGCCCTTGAAAACCTCCCGGGCAACCACAGCGCAGACTGGAGTGTTGTAGCTGATCTCCTGGATTACTCGGGGCCTTGGCGGCGCCCGGAGTCGCGGCGACGCGTGTGACGTGGCCGCGTGAAGTCCTGTCGCGCGGACGGCGCGCTTATTGCTGTCTCACGATGCACGAAGAGCAGTCCGTGAACGTGGAGGGCGGCAAGAGAAGGCAGAGGTCCTCCACCGGAGAGGAGGGGAGAGCCGTGAATCCCAGCCCATCGCCAGAGGCGGCCGAGACCCGGGACCCGCTGGCGAAGCAGAAGGCGGAGGCCGAGACGCAGGTGTGCGAGGTGCTGGATCACCTCCAACGCGCCCAGGGCCTCATCGAGCGCGCCTCTCGAGCCTTGGCCGCGGTCGACGGGATGGCGGGGGAGTCGCGCGGCCTCGGAAAGGTCTACAAAGACGTGCGCCGGGCCTGGTACGTCGTGAACGACCGGGCCGAGGCCCTGCGCAAGCGAGGAGAGCTCTACGCAAACGGTGCGTCTCCTAGGGACCCGGACCTGTCCTAGCCGGTCCAGTGCCCCACTTCAGCAGCCGCCGCTCGATCTCGGGAGCGCGGCCCGGCGCGCCCTCGGTCTGGCGCACGACGCCTACGCCGAGGGCGATCCAGAGGACCGATTCGCTCTGCCGGGTGCGCAGCGCGCAGCGGAGAGCCTTGAAGGTCCCCGCGGGCACGGCGACCTCCTCCTCGGCTTCGACCTTCCAGCCCGGCCCGCCTTCGGAGGGCGGACCGGAGCGCCCGGGCTCGAGGGGCAGAGGCAGCGCTTCCTCGCCCGTCCACGCCCCCAGCCGAATCCAGTCCTCCCCGACTTCGATGGGCGCGGAGCCCGGGTCGGCGCCGCCCTCCTGCCGGAGGAGCGGCCCGCCGCGGCTCTCCCGCACCTCGAACCGCGTGGTGTCGTCCGTGGTCGAGTCGATTCCCCCGAGGTGCTCGGTGTAGGACTCGCGGAACTCCCACCACGTCCCCGGATCGAGCGGGATGGGCAGGGCGACGAGGGCGAAGACCAGCGAGGCGAGCAGGGCTTCCCTACCGCTTCCGCGCCGAGTCGAGGCTCCATCCCATCACGGCCAGGTACGCGATTCGGTCGTGGGAGCGCACCGCGTAGGTGGGCGGCAGGATTCGCGCTCCTTCCGGCAGGGGCGGCGCATTCGCGGTGAACGCCAGCGCGATCTGGTGCAGGTCGCCAAGGTAGGGCGCGGCGGCCGCGGCTCCGATCGCCGTCAGGTAGCTCTGGAGGTCTCGCTCGCTGACGCTGGTGAGATCCGCGAAGCCAGCCAGGGGATAGTCGTGGCTCCGAAAGCTGGGGACCGAGTTCGCGTGGTAGCGCAGGCCGAGGGTCAGGTGAAGGCGACCCCGCCGCAACTGCGCGCCCGCCGAGATGTCCAGAGGACCTGCCGCCTTGAACGCGGACGTATGCCCGCCCACCTCCACCGCCTTCGTCGCCTCGGCGATCAAGGCGGCCCAGGAGCGGAGCGTGTGACGGTACCCGAGGCCAAGGCTCACGCGGTTGGGGAGCCGCAGGGGGGACTCCGTCACCTCGACGTCGCCCTGAGGGTGGAAGACGATCAGGCGATCCCCGAACGGAGCTCCCCCCACATGGGTGAAGCCCGCGGAGACCACCAGCGACGGGTGTCTGCCTTTCCATTCGGCAGTGATCCTCGCGGTCTGGTCGAAGCCGCCCGTCCCCGAGCCCGTCTGCAGCTTGGCGAGGGTCCTCGTCAGGGGGACCTTCAGCTCGGCGCTCACGGCCAGGGCGGGACGTCCCGCCCTCTGCTCGAGGAGACGCACCTTCGCCCCGAAGACGGCGTCCCCGGGCACGAACCGGCCGACCTGGCTGGTGCCCGTCCTGCCGACGTAGGGGATGGGCGCATAGACGGGGTAGTAGGGCCGGGGCGGGAGTGAAGCCCCCTCGGGCACGATGATTTCCAGGGGCGGCGGGAGCAGCGTCGGACGATCCGCCGCGATCACCGCGCGGCTCAGCACCAGGTGGCCATAGGTCTCCATGCGGTGCCGAACCCCGACCGTCCAGGCGGCCGAGAGATCGTTGATGTCCATCCGCAGGGGGTCGCGGTCCTGGTTCTCGAACAGGAGGGCCAGGTTCACGTCCCCCTTCTCCAGGGTCGAGGTATCGGCCAGGGTGAAGAGGCCGCTGCCCGTGAAGGAGACCCACGGCTCTTCGCCGGTCCCGCTCGGAGACCCCGTCCCGTTGCCGGAAGGCGGCGGAGCCTGCGCGTCCGCCGCGACGAGCACCGAAGCATTCACGCAGGCGAGAAGCCCGGCCAGGAGCAGGCGCCTACCCATGCGCGGATTATCTCCGAAGAGGTCCCGAACCGCGGACACGTCGCGCCGGATGGCTTGGGGGACGCTTGCAGTTATACTAACCAGTATGACTCATCGCGTGGGCCGCAAGGGGCAGGTCGTCATCCCGAAGGCGTTTCGGGCGGCCGTAAGCCTCGAGCCGGGGGACGAGGTCACGTTCTCGCGGGAGGGAAATGCCATTCGTGTCGAACGCGTCGTCTCGCCCGATGCCCTGATGGGACGTCTTGCCGGCCACCGTCTGGTGGAGGCCCTGGAGAAGGACCGTCAGGCCGAGCGACGGCGCTGATGGCCGGTCGCTCCCGCGTCTACTGCCTCGATTCGTGGGCTGTCCTGCGTTTCCTCGAGGGTTCTTCAGCGGCCGCCCGCCGGGTGCGCCAGGCCATGAGGCTCGGGCGGCCGATCATGAGCTGGATCAACGTAGGAGAGGTCTACTACACGATCCACCGGGCAGCCGGCGCGGAGGAAGCGGAATCGACCCTCACTCTCCTCCGTCCGATGCTTGCCCTCGACCTGGTGACGCCCGAGCGCGTGTTGGCGGCAGCGCGCATCAAGGCGACCCATCCCCTTGCGTACGGGGATGCCTTTGCGGTCGCCACCGCGGCGGCTCACAAGGCCGTCTTGCTCACCGGTGATCCGGAGATCACCGGGCGCTCGGTCGGCTGCCGGGTCGAGGACCTCGGGCGGTAGCATTGCGCCTCGTTCTCGCGCCGGCGATCTGGGCCTCCGTGGGCCTGGCGGCGAGCACGGGCCCGATCCAGCTCGAGGACCGGCAGCGTGCGTCCGGGATCGACTTCGTCCTCGACAACGGCACGACCCCGGACAAGCCCATCATCGACGCCGTCCTCGGCGGCGTGGCCCTCCTCGATTTCGACAACGACCGCCGGCTGGACGTGTTCTTCACCAACGGGGCCCGGATTCCCGGGCTGGCCAAGGACGACCCGCGCTTCTGGAATCGGCTCTACCGGAGCCAGGGCGACGGGACGTTCCGCGACGTGACCGAGCGCGCGGGGGTGCGGGGCGAGGGTTACTCGATGGGAGCCGCGGCCGCCGACTTCGACAACGACGGCTGGACCGACCTCTACGTGACCGGGGTCAACCGCAACATCCTCTATCGCAACCAGGGTGACGGGACGTTCGCCGACGTCACCGAGGCGGCCGGCGTGTCGGGAGCCCCCGCCGGGAAGAAGCTCTGGTCGGTGGGTGCCGCCTGGCTGGACTACGACCGGGACGGGAGCCTGGACTTGTTCGTGGCCAACTACCTCGACTGGTCGCCCGAGAAGAACCGGGTCTGCGGCGCTGCGGGCAAGCGGCTGGGCTGCTCTCCCACCGACTACGACGGGCTGCCGAACCTCCTCTACCGGAACGAGGGGGGCGGCCGCTTCCGCGAGGTGTCCGCGTCCACGGGTATCGGGGCCCACGTGGGCCGGGGGATGAGCGTCGCCGTCGCAGACGCGGACGGGGACGGCCTCCCGGACGTCTTCGTGGCGAACGACCAGATGCGTCACTTCCTCTTCCGGAACGTGGGCGGCCGCGGGTTCGTCGAGACCGGAGTCGAGGCGGGGGTGGCCTACACCGAGGACGGGGTGCCCGTCGCCGGGATGGGCGCCGACTTCCGCGACCTCGACCAGGATGGCCGCCCCGACATCTTCGTCACCGCCCTGAGCGGGGAGCCCTTCCCCCTCTACCTCAACACCGCCGAAGGCTTCTTCACGGAGGCCAGCCACCGGGCGGGCCTCGGCTTCGCGACCGTCATGATGAGCGGGTGGGGGACGGGCGCCTACGACCTCGACAACGACGGCCGGAAGGAGCTCTTCAGCGCGAACTCCCACGTGAGCGAGAACATCGACTTCTACGGCCATCATCGCTACCGCCAGGCGAACGCGATCTTCAAGGGCGGGGAGGACGGCCGCTTCCGCAACGTGACGGCGGGGGCGGGGGCGGCCATGCAGCGCGCCCGCGCGCACCGGGGATGCGCCTTCGGCGACCTCGACAACGACGGGCGCATCGACGTGGTCGTCTCCGTGATCGGGGAGCCGCCGGAGGTGCTGTACAACGTGACCGCGGGCGCCGGGCACTGGATCGAGCTTCAACTGGAGGGCGTGAAGAGCAACCGCGACGGCATCGGCGCGACCGTGAAGTTGACGGGAGAGTCCGGGCGCGTCCAGTACAACCACGCGACCACCGCCGTGGGCTACGCCAGCGCGTCCGACAAGCGTGTGCACTTCGGCCTGGGCGCCGACCGATCGGTTCGCGAGATCAGGATTCGCTGGCCGAGCGGAATCGAGCAGGTCCTGAATGACGTTCCCGCCGATCAGGCCCTCGAGGTCAGGGAGCGGTGAGCGCCCGGCCTGGACGGACCGCCCTCGCGCTCCTCTTCGGCGCCCTTCTCCCGGGCGGGGGGGCGGCCGGCCCTCCCGGCGACGGCGCGCGTCCGTGCGCGGCAGGGGAGCGGGCCCTCGGGTCCGTGGGCGAGGCCCTCGACAAAGGCCAGTGGGCGGAGGCGGAAAGGCTGCTCGAGCCCCTCTCCCGTTCTCATGTGGACTGCGGCGGAGTCGTGCTCGGCCTGGCGCGGCTGCGGGCCGCCCAGGGCGACACCGCAGCCGCCGAACGGCTCTTCGCCCGCGCTGCACACCTGGCTCCCGCGGACGCGCTCGCCCACGCCTTCTTCGCGCGGTACTGGCTCTCCCGAGGCCAACCCGCCCGGGCCGATCACCTGTCCGCCCTGGCCCTCTCCCTGAGCCCCGACTGCGCGGAGGCCCTCGTGGTCCGGGGCCTGATCCTGCGGGGAAAGGGTCAGATCCGCGCGGCCCGCCAGGCCTTCGAGCAGGCCCTGCGCCTCGACCCCGTGAACGCCGAGGCGGCTTATCAGCTGGGGATCTGGTTCTACAACGGAAGGCTGTACCCGGAGGCCGTCGGTCAGTTCGAGAAAGTGGTGGCCCGGCGGCCCGCAGACGCCCGCGCGCACGACTACCTGGCGGCGAGCCTGGAAGCCCTGGGCGAAGCCGACCGGGCGGAGCTCGCCTACCGCAGCGCGCTGCGCGTGAACGAGGGGCCGTTCTTCGACCCCCTCCTCGAGTGCAACTACGGCCGCTTCCTCCTCAAGCAGGGCCGCCTGGAGGAGAGCCGATCGCACCTCGACCGCGCGGTGGGCCTGCTCCCAGAGCGTCGGGGGCCTCACTACGAGCGCGGCAAGCTGAACCTGGCCCGGAAGGATTACCCGGCCGCCCGCCGAGATGCCGAGCGCGCCCTCGGCCTTGCGGACCCTTCTGGCCTCGTGCTGGACGTCCAGGTGTACTACCTGCTCGCCACCGTCTACGCGCGCGTCGGAGAGCCGGAGCTGGCGCAGAAGTACGCGGAGCTTTCCCGCCGGACCGCGCTCCCCGACCAGGCCCGCTAAACAGGGGTGACGGGCCTGCGCCCGCCACCCCTGTGCAGCCTTCTGCCGCTACGGCCTCAGAACTGGAATCGGACCCCCATCCGGAAACGTCGGCCCTGGGGGATGTTGTCGATCTTGCCGTACCCCTCGGAGTAGACGTTCATGTCGGTGGCGGTGCTGGAGTTGAACACGTTGAACCCGTCGACCACCAACCGCAGCGCCTTCTGCCCGCCCAGCTTGATCGACTTCTCGAGGTGCAGGTCGAGGAGGGTCAGGTTGGGCAGGTAGTCGGGGTTGTTGGGATCCACGGCGACGACCTGGGGGAGCCCACCGGGGTCGATCACGCCTCCCGGCGGATCGCCGAACTGGGTGTGCTGGGGATAGCCCTCCAGCTTCCACACCGGACGTCCGGTGTGGAACCGGAACCGTGCGCCCAGGTCGACCTCGAGCTTCGGAATCGTGTAGGAACCGGAGACCTTGACCTCCCACTTGGGGGTGAAGGGCAGCGGGCCCTCGAGGTTGTTGACCGTGTAGTTGAGGTTGCCCATCCAGTTGTCGTCGTAGAACATCGGCCCCTCGACGTTGAAGTCCTGCCGGAACGAGCGGCGGGAGATGCCGCTGGAGCTCGAATACAGGAGAGAGGCCAGGCCCTGCCAGCGGTCGGACTGCCTCTTCCGGAAGGCGAGCTGCAGCCCGTGGTAGTCGCGCTTGGGGTTGGTGCCGTCGAAGGACGGCAGGTTCTGCACCCTGGAGGTGCCGTTGTTGCCGATCCACGCGATGTCGTCGCTGTCCACCACGCCGTTCCCGTCGTAGTCCTTCAGCACGACGCTGTAGAGCTGCAGGGTCTGGCCGCCGGAGGTCGTGAACGGTATCCGCTCGTATTCCCACTCCTTGCCCGTCTGCCGGTTGATGGGGATGTTGGCGAACAGGTCGGTGGAGTGCTTGTAGATGTACGTCGCGCCGACCGAGAGGTTCTTCGCGATCTCCCGCTCGAGGTTGAAGGTGAACTGGTCCGTGTGCTGGTCCTTGACCCCGGGGGCCACGTTGAGCGTCCAGGAGTAGTCGACGGATTGGGCCTCCTCGCTGAGCGGCGTCAGGCCGTGGATCTTGCGGGCCGCGTTCAGGGTCTCGATGGAGTCGATGTTCTTGTCGCCGTTGGTGTCGACCGTGCTCCAGGGGCCGACCATGTAGGTCTGGTAGAGGCGGCTCACCACGGGCATGTCGGGGCCGAATCGCCGGAGGAACTCCGCGGTGAGGGGCATGTAGTAGCGGCCGAAGGAGGTCCGGGCCACCGTCTTGCCGTCCCCCGTGAGCTGGTAGGTGAGCCCGATGCGCGGAGACCACGTCTTGAAGTTGAAGATGTTGCCCGTGGAGGCGCGGTCGCGCAGGAGCGGCGGGGGATCGTTGATCGAGTCGGGGGAGGTCGGGAAGTCGTAGATCTTTCCCACCCCGTACTTGGTGGTCATGTGATCGAAGCGGAGCCCGAGGTTGATGGTCAGGCGCTTGGTGGGCGTCCACTGGTCGTCGAAGAATGCCCCCCGGGAGTCGCCGGTGCGCACGGTCAGCGAGGGGTTGATGGTGTCTCGCTGGTTGTAGAACATGAGCCCGGCGTCGCCGTACCAGGACTGCATGTTCTGGACGCTCTGCGTCCAGCGGTAGGGGTAGAGGAAGTTGACGTAGTTCTGGAAGTAACCGCCCTGGGAGTTGCTCCGACCCTTCGTGTACTGGACGCCGAACTTGATGTCGTGCTCGCCCAGGAATCCCTCGGCGTAGTGCGAGAGGTCGGCCTGGATGGTGTTGCGGCTCGACTGGTAGCCCTCCACGTAGGGGAAGGCGCCGTTGATGCCGTAGCTCCCGTAGGCGTCGGTCCACTTCCACCAGTTGATGTAGCCGGGATGGTCGGGATGGTCTTCGGGGATGTAGGGCTTGTCCGTGGTCCAGAAGCCCAGGTACTTGCCCGAGAGGGTCGTCTTGGAGCCGGTGAACCACTGCCACTGGGCGGAAACGGTGTTGTTGGCCTGCTTGGAGCCGTAGGTCATGGTGGTGTCCCACCCCGGCTGGCTGCCCCAGCTCCAGCCGTTGCCGTCGTTGTTCTCGTAGTGATAGGCGACCCAGGCGCTGTGCTTCTTGAAGGGCGCGGCCGAGATCTTGGCGTCGGCGTTGCGCGCCCAGGACTCGCTCTGCAGCGGCCACCGCGAGGGAAGGCTGGCCCCTCGCGTGTAGTCGAAGGCGCTGAAGAACCACACCTTGTCCTTGATGATGGGGCCGCCCAGAGGCTCCCCTCCCAGTCCTTCTTGACCTCGCTCGCGAGCTGCTCTCCCTCGCCCACGAACAGGAAGGGCGCCCGACGTCTTCCCCACCGTCCTCGCCCTCGCGGGGATCGACGCCGGCCCCCCGGTTCAGGGCCGCTCCCTCCTGCCGCTGATGCTCCATCCCCGAGCGGACGCGCCCGCCTATGCCTACGGCGAGTCGATGACCCCCAGCCTCCAGTTCGGCTGGAGCGCGCTCCAGAGCCTGCGCTCGAGCCGATACAAGCTGATCAAGGCGCCGCGTCCCGAGCTCTACGACCTCCTCGCGGATCCCGGGGAGAGCACGAACCTCTACGAGCAGCAGCCGGCGGTGGCGCGCGACATGATGAGGAAGCTGGACCGCCTCGTCGAAGAGACGAGCCGCGGAGCGCCGGCTCCGGCCTCGGCGGACCTGGACCAGGACACGCTCGAGCGCCTGGCCGCCCTCGGATACGTCGGCGGACCCGCGGCCGCGAAGCCGTCGGACCCGTCGCATCCCCTCGCCGATCCCAAGGACAAGCTCAGAGTCTTCTCGGCCGTCCAGCGGGCGGGCGAGTTGATCATGCAGGACAAGTACGGTCCGGCCGCCCAGGCCCTGGAGGCGGCGCTCCGCGAGGATCCGCAGATGCCCCAGGCGCACCTGATGCTCGGGACGTCCTACGCGGAGCTGGGTCGCCCCCGGGAAGCCAAGGCCCAGTTCGATCTGGTCCTCAAGGACGACCCGCACAGCATCCAGGCCCTGGTCGGCCTGGCGAACCTGCTCCAGGGGGAAGGCAAGACCGATGACGTCATCGCCCTCTGCAAGAGGACGCTCGCCCTCGACGAGCGGAACGCCCAGGCCCAGAGCCTGCTGGGAGAGGTGTACGCGGACCTCAAGAAGCCCGACGAGGCCCTGCCGCATTTCGAGAAGGCGGTGGAAATCCAGCCGAAGCTGACCCGGAACCGTCTGAACCTGGCCGGCGCCTTGACCGAGGTGAAGCAGTACGGACGGGCGGAGACGCTGCTGAAGGAGATCGTCAAGGACCAGCCGCGATTCCCGTTCGCGCAGTTCAACCTGGGACTCCTCCACGAAGAGCAGGGCCACCTCGAGGAGGCACGGGCCGCGTACGCGGCGGAGGTCTCGGCCTATCCCGGACACTTCAAGGCGCGGTTCAATCTCGGCAAGGTCCTCTTCCGGCTCGGGGACGCGGCGGGCTCTCGTGAGCAGATGCGGGAGGTGATCCGGCTCGCCCCCAAGCAGCCCGAGGGGTATCTGTTCCTGGCCCGCGGCCTCCTGCAGGAATCCGCGCCGGTGGAGACCGTGCAGGAGCTGGTGGAGAAGGGCCTGGCTCTCGCCCAGGCCGCCGATCTCAAGGCCCTGGGCTGGCTCCTGCTGGCCGACGTCTACAACCGCAAGCGGCAGCGGCCACCTTGCACGCTCGCCGGCAGAAGTAGAGAATCGCGCTCGCCGTCTGCTCACCAGAGAGGCTGAAAATGACCCTCGCCCGTATCGTCGCCATCGCGCTGGTCACGCTTCTTGGCGCGACGTCCCTGTCGGCGCACCCGCATCATCACCGCGCGCTCCCCTCCCAGGAGGCGTCGACCCCGGCTCCGGGCACGATCACGCCGGGAGCGAAGGGGGTGAGCGGCCAGGGGGCGCTCCGCTTCCGCGTCGTCGTCACCGCGTGCAAGCCCTACATCATCACGCAGGCATGGAACCCCGGCGACTTCGCGGTGCTCGAGCAGGTCGTGCCCTGAGCCGGCCATGACCCTCGCGATCCTCGTCGCGGTCGCCGCGTTCCGCGTGCTCGTGGTGGCCGCGAACGACCGCTACCACGGGGCAATGAGCGACGCGGCGGAGCCCCTTCTCGCGTCCCTGGGGCCCGAGAGCGGCTTCGCCGTCGACTTCACCCACGACGCCGCCGTCCTTCGCGACGAGGAGCTCGCCCGCCACGCGGGGGTGGTCCAGCTCCACCTGGCGCCGTTTGACATGACCAGGGACCAGCAGGACGCGCTCAAGCGCTTCATCCTCCGCGGCGGAGGCTGGGTAGGCATCCACGCTGCGGGCCTCACCGGCCGCCAGTTCCTCAAGGAGGGCGCCGAGTACTGGGGCTGGTTCGAGACGTTCCTGGGCGGCGTCGTCTACTCGCCCCACCCGGCCCTTCAGCGGGGGACCCTGGTCATCGAGGACCGGACGCACCCGATCACGAAGAACCTCCCCGAGCGCATGGAGATCAAGGACGAGTGGTACGAGTACGACCGGAGCCCGCGTCCGAACGTTCACGTCCTGGCCACCGCCGACGAGAGCACCTACAAGCCGAACAAGCCGATGGGCGACCATCCCCTCGTGTGGACGAATCCCGCATTCCGGCGCATGGTCTACATCGGGATCGGGCACGACCCCTCGGTGTGCGCCGATCCGCACTACCGTGTCCTCTTGCGAGACGCGATCCGCTGGGCGGGAGAGTCCCGCTAGCAGGCTGAATGACTTGGCGGAGAGGGGGGGATTCGAACCCCCGGTACAGGCTTTAGTCCCGTACAACAGATTAGCAAACAATTCATATGGAACGCGGTGAGACACCCTGAAACCCTGATTGCGCCCTTTTGCTTGGGATTATTCGCTCTTTTGTGTTTCAATACTGTCGTGAGTGGTTCACCAAGTTTCGTGAATATGAACCCCCCGCGCAACCCCGTGGCCCAGCACATTCGTCTCGAAACAGATTCCGGCACTGGCTGGGGGTGCACTGGGAGGTTGGGGCGCAAGACAGTTTCCTTGGGTTCGCAGGCGACTAGGAGTGCGGCATGCCAACGATGAACCTCACGGACCGCGGCGTCAAGGCACTGCCCGCTCCGTCGAAACGGAAGGACTACCGAGACAAAGTCGTCCCGGGCCTCGTGCTCCGTGTGACACCGAACGGCGTGAAGACCTTCTCCGTCTGGTTCCGCGTCGGCGCGAAGGCGCGGCGCTTCACGATCGGCCAGCTCGGGGTTCCTTGGAAACGCACGCCCGAGTCTGAGGCCGTGCCGCTCGGGCTAGCCGACGCGCGACAGCGGGCCCGCGAGATCCTCGCGAACGCGGGGCGCGGAGTGGACGCGGTCGCCGAGCGGAAGGTCCAGCGAGCCGACGCGCAGAAGCGGGACCTCCTCGGGGAGAGCTTCGAGAAGTTGGGCCGCCGGTTCCTTGAGGACGTGGCCCCCGGCCTCCGGCCCCGATCCCTGGAGGAGTATACCCGCGCCCTGGAGAAGGACGCCTTCCCGGTCCTGGGGAAGATCCCGCCCGAGGAGGTTACGAAGGGCCACGTCCGGGGGCTCGTGGCCGAGATCGCGAAACGCGCCCCGGTCCAGGGCAACCGGACGTTCGCCGCCATTCGCCGCGTCTTCGGCTGGGCGGTCGAACGGGACATGCTCGCCTCGTCCCCGTGCGCCGGCCTCAAGGCCCCAACCGCGGAGCTGGTCCGGGAGCGGGTCTATTCGAACGACGAGATCCGCGGCGCCTTCGGGGCGGTTCCCGGGACCGAGCTGGAGCACCTCATGCCGCTGCTCTTCCGCACGGCCACCCGGAGCGAAGAGACGCGGGCGGCCCGCTGGGAGGACATTGACTTTGAGGAGCGTCTTTGGCTCATCCCCGGCGACGCGACGAAGAACCACGAGTCTCACCCTGTGCCGCTCTCGACCGGCGCCGAGGCTATCTTCAAGGAACGCCGCGAGGCCGTCCCTGCCGACTGTCCCTGGGTCTTTCCCGCGGCGAAGTCGGAGCAGGGCTTCATGCCAAACCCTGGATGGGCCACGGTGACCTCCATCCGCGAGAAGTCGGGAGTTCCGGATTTTCGCCTCCACGACGTGAGGAGAACCGTCGCCACCCGGCTCGCCGAGGCGGGGACCCCGGTGTACGTGATCGAGGCCGTGCTGGGCCACCGGCCGCCGAGGCTCGTGAGGACTTACCAGAAGCACGGCTACGTCCCCGAGGCACGGGCGGCCTTGGAGACCTGGGGCACGCGGCTGGCAAGGATCCTCGCTGGCAAGGAGGGCGCGGGCGCACACCCCCTCGCCATCAGCTCGAGGGTGCGATGAGATCGGGTTAGGAGTCGCGCCGTCAGTTGCCGGGCACGACGGCTGGAGCGAGACCCCGTAGTACGATTCGCTAGCCGTATCAGCGATGGAGGGGCGCTTGCGAAAACCGGGTCGGATGTCGGTCAGCAGGGATGTGCAGGCAATTCGGAGGTCGCTGGGCTCAATCGCTCGTGCGCTGGCGCGATTGGCTCCCGCTCTCGAGGCTGCCGTCAAGGGCCCCTCAACGCCCTTGAAGAGTGGCCGCAGGCTGCGGCTTTCGTCGGCGCGACGCAGCGCTCTCAAGGTCCAGGGTCAATACATGGGGCACCTCCGGAGCCTTAAGCCAAGGCAGAAAGCCCGCGTCAAAGCGCTGAGGGCGGCGAAGGGCGTCACGGCGGCGATCACTTTGGCAAAGAAGCTGGCGCGAGCCGGGCGGCCCTAGGTAGGCTTGGCCCCCGCCGGCATAGCTCAGCAGTAGAACAGCTGATTCGTAGTCATCTGGTTGGTTAAGTCAGGTCAACAGCTTACCAGGACAGCACCACGGTGGGGGTACGCCGGGGGTGCGACTATTGGACGCGTCTGAGGAACCACCTGACGATTCGTGAAGGCCGACGGCCGCAAAGACAACTAATGTCGCTCGTGCCGACCAACGTCAAATCAGGATCTCGTGGTAGTGCGGATAGTGGCGCGCTACGCGTTTAAAGTGGTCCAGGACCTCCGGCTCCAACTCAAAGGCGATATTCTCGGAGGCGGTCGAGTCCTCCAAGTACCTCTCCAGCCAGTGACGCTCCCTCAGGGTCAGCGGGGGGACCGCAATGCGGAACGGTTCGTCGCCGTGTTGGACGAAAGGGAGGTTCCGCACACCAGACGCTGCGACCCTCCTCTCCAAAGCTTCATCCCCAACGATGCCGCCAACGGTGAGCATCTGTGCGCCGTCGGCGTACTGAAAGTTGAAGAGCTGTAGAAACTTCGTGCCAATCTCGCGACGCCTCGCCAATTCGGTGTCAATGTGCAATCTCAACGACTGAGCTAGGGTTCGGGGCAGGGCGTTCCTGGTGACCTGGTTCCGCTTGAGACCATTCTCGAAGAAACGACTCAACAGGTGGCGGAAAAGATCGAAGACTCGATCGCTCCGTTCCGTCCCGGAGAGCTCCTCGTCCTCTTGATCCTTTGGCAGTCTAGGCTCGGCGTCCACGGTTACGATCAGGATGCTTCCTGGCGCCAATACCGTCAGCAGCCCGCTGATGTCTTGAAGCACCTCTTCGTTCAGGCCATAGTCGTAGTCCAGCCACGCGAGGTAACGACGCTTTCGGTTCAGCCTTGGGATGACGTCGGCCATCCTCTGCATCCAGAGTTTCACGAACCGATAGGGTTTGTTGAACTTCATTCTTCTGGGTATTGGGCTCTTCTCGACGCAGATCATCTCTTTGATGTACAGAAGCTTGTGGAACAGGATGAAGTCCGCGAAGTAGATGGATCCAAATCCAAGGTAGGCATACTCCCTAAGCGCCAGGCCGGCAGGAGCTAACCCGTGAAGGGTTTCGATGAGAATCTTCCGCTCTACCTGCTTCGCCGGGCGGAGGAGGTAGTTGATCTTCTCGTAGCTCTCCAGCCTGTCGCGGGAGCTCACTGCGCCTCATGCTTCAGGAAGTAGTTGAACGCGTGCTCCGCGACCTTTCTAGCGGAAAGGCCCTCCGTTCCGATCGCCTGTCTGGCCCTCTCAATGTTCCGTTTGGAGACCTGAAACTGGACGTTCACGAGGATCTCTGAGTCCTTTCTCCTGGGAAGCTTCACCTCGAAGGAGCCGTCCTTCGCTCTGATCGCGGTGATTGGCACGCTCTTGGCCGTCTTGAGGAGTTGACGGCCCGGCACGTCTTGCTCCTCCACCTCGGAATATAGGTTGGAGAGGAAGTTCAAGACCGGCCTTGCGTGAAGGACCATTTCAGACAAGGCCTCCTGGTAGGCCCGTGACTCAAAGACGATGCCCTGCTTCGTCGTGGTCCATGGCAGCGAGTAGACGTCGTCGCTGCGGAAATAGGCATATCCGACGAAGTGCCCATACTTCGTGTGCCACTGTGGCAGGCCATCGCCCCAGGCGGTCAACGCCGAGCGATCAGCCTCGAGCACCATTCGGCCGTTGCAGAACAGGTACCAGCCTCGTGGCTCACGGTCTTCTCGCGGGGTGACCCCGGCCAGGATCAGGATGTCAACCTTTCCGGACCGGAGTTTCTTGCGCGCTGGCTTCAGACCCGCATCTGCTGCTATTTGCGGAATTGTGGATTCAACCTTCTTTCCATTCACCCGCAGGTCCAGGCCTGCGATGATGAAGAGAGCGTAGCTGCTCGCCAACCTGGCCATCAGGTCCTGCGTGAAGGTGGGTACCGCCACCAGCCTCTTGATTTCCGGGCGCAGCTTCTCGATGCCGATTTTGGTTCCCGGCAAGGTGCCCTTCCAGGGTGCGCCCTGGTCCGTGAACTCGAAGGACCACTCGGTCTGGGCTAGCCACTTGTCCACGTCAATCACTACGACGAACGACTCCTTTCTTGTCGACGATTCCACTCTAACCAGCGTCCCGAGCTTGAAGAAGGCGCGCTTCATTCCGATCCCGTAGACACTGAGGCCGTGCCTCGTGGCCTCGTGGGACGTCACGCCAAGGCGAAAGACTTCGCGCTTTGCCTCGTCGCGGGAAATCCCGCCGCAGTTATCGAAGACGTGAATGGACTGTTCGGACACCTCCACGTCAATTCGGTACCTCTTCAGGCCGCTCAGGTGTTTCTTCTCGAGAATCGTCATTACGTCGATCTCAGCCTCGCCCACTGCGTGGTCGAGTGAGTTGTCGACGAGGTCGAGAAGGCAATCAGCGATTTTCAGGTCGCGAGTGATAATCTCGACGAAGAACTCTTTACTGGGATTGGCGTCGATCTTGTCGGCCTCGAGGTCGTTCATTGCTTGCCTTCCCGCCTCTTGATGGTCTGCCGGATCCGGTGGACCATCAGGCGGCAGTGCTTGAGCTGGCGATCGCAGCCGAGGAAGATCATGCCGGCCTTCGCCGCCAGGACCAGACTCGTACCTGCCCCAGCGAATGCGTCCACAAACAAACCCCCGGGCCGGCTTGCTATCTGCAGAACTCGGCTTGGAATCTCTTGCGGCAGTTCATTCTCTTCCCGGTGTTTGTGTTTCGCGTGCCGAACAGGGCTGAGGTCGTCCCACACGTCGCTTAGATTGATGCCATTCGCGATGAACCTTTCATAGCCGCCGTAGTCTTTGACGAGGCGACGGCAGTGTGGGCACTCGGCGGGCCTGATCTTTGGGCGGCGGAAAGAGCGGGGCTTGCCCTTCGTGAAGTACAGGAGCGCGTAGTGGGCAGGATAGAGACTATCCCCGCGGGCAAAGCCGTTTTTCATTGAGATTGCGATCCAATGCCGAAACATCAGGTCGCTTGCCAGCACGGGCGCGAAGCGGCTCGCCCAACGGGGTACGTGATAAAGGAATAGGGAGCCGCCTGGTCGTAGCACGGCTGCGGAGCGGCGAAGGATCTGCCACATGTAGGCAAAGTACGCGTCGTCGCCGAGCCGGTCGGCGGACCGAGTCGCTCGACCGTAGCTCTTGCCAAGGTTGAAGGGCGGGTCCAGGAGGATTACATCAGCACAGCCCTCTGGCAGAGCCTGCAGGAACCTGAGCGCGTCCGCGCAGACTATGTCGCCGCCCGGGAGCCGGAAGAGCGGGCCAGGGCTCGAGGGACCGGTTCCGGCCCTGCGGAAAGGGAGAGGTCTCGACAAGCGTGTCTCCTGTGGCTGTGAGTCTATGCCCGTTCGGGCGCCGTTTCACGAGACCGTCACTCGCTGTATCACGCGACCATCTCGTGTCACCGAACGTTGAAAACCGGCCACCTCGAGTGGGCGGTGGTGAGTATCGCTGACTGATGGTGAGGATGACAAGGCCGTTGTCGTTGCCGCTATCGACTTCCGCCGCTCTTAGAGAGAGAGGCGCGGCCTGTGGTAGCTCCTGAGAAATGAGGTGTAAAGAAGACGCCTCGGCGCCCGCCGGCAACTTCTGCCCAGGGCGACTGCTGATCTCCGAGAGGGCGCCACCCCAGCGATGCGCCGATCCGCGCGAATGGACCGACGGTCTGACAGCGACGTTGCTGGCACGAAGTGACCCCGGGCTCTGCGACCAGATTTGACGCGTGTGTTGTCACCTCGCGAAAAACGGGCTGCCAGTCTCCTGATCGAGCCCCGAAGGGCCATGGCTTCAGTGGGTACTCCGAGGGGCATGGCGCGTGGGTGGGATCTCCCTGTCGCGTGGGTTCGAGGGGGAGCACCAGTTGTACGCTGCCGGCGTGGAGCCTCATCAGGAAGCAATTGGTAGGCCGGTGGAGATGGCCGGTCTTGACATGCCCAAAGCTCGTGAAGGGCGTACCTTCAAACCAGCAAGGCATCGAGGACGTCCAGCGCCCAATCCCGCCGGAGGTCCTCGTGCCACAGCTGATTGCGATAGTGGCGCAAGCAGGCGTAGCAGGAGCTGTCGCGGCCGCACTCGCAATTCCCTACGATCCGGCGGGCCTCCGCAGCGACCTTGCGCACGTCGCGAGCGACCCGCTGGGCGTGACCAGCCCCGCCTGGGACGGTGTCCAGAAGCACGAGGGCCGGGGGCACCCCAGGCGCATACGAGAACAGGGTCCCGTCCATTTCTTCTGGCCGGATGGCGAGCGCCCCGACCCCAGCCAGCAAGGCATACATGGTGCTCCGCGCTCTTTCCTGCGTGAATTGCGGGGTCTGAATCCGAAGCTCCACGACATCCGTCAAGAACTCGTGCCCGAGCTGGAACCACCTTAGCGCCCCTCGGCAGGTTCGCCCAGGGTGGCGGGGATCAGAGTGTTGTGAGGCACTCGCACCCTTCCCCCCTGCGGGCTTAGCGAATCCGCACCACGAGCAGATCTGGAAGCCAGCCCGCCGCGGACCGCGATTGAGGACCGAAATGCGGCCCTGACGGCTGAAGCGGCACACGATCCTAGTCGGTTCGAGGTCCGGAACCGGCTTTGGTTGATCGGGCCCGGGGCCCTGGTACTCGCTGAAGAAGGTCTCCGAGTAGTTGCTGCGCGGAGGGCGTGAGTCGCCTGGACTCTTGTCGTCCCGGGCACCATTGAAGCCGAACACTGGAATGACGAACTGGCCGCGGTCGGTCGTCGGTTGCTCCGAGCCACAGATTGGGCACTCTGGCGGTACCGGACTGATGGAGCGACGGAAAGCACCACAATCGGGACAAACGGCCCAGAACAGCTCCGGCCAGCCGCGGCCAGCCCGCGTCGACAGGCCGAGGGGCCGCCAGAGCGCCTTTGCGGCGACGATCTGCCCCCCCGGAGCGAATTCGGTTATCGCCATGCGGAGATCCCGCTCCAACTCGATTCGGGCCGCGTCAGGGTCACCGGTGCGGGCCAGGTTCAGCTGCACCACGTCTACTGGAAAGCCGTACTTCGGAATCACGTTGCGGCTGGATAGGAAGCCGATTAGCGCCCGTCCGGCCAGTGTATTGCGTTGACCTTCCAGGGCAATCGCTCTTCGGCGTTCCTTGGCCTGGTCTGCCTCAGCGATCGCCGCATCGAGTTCGGCGAGGTCTTGCTCCACTTCTCCTCGAGCTCGGTCTAGCCAGCCCCAGTTGAGATGCGCCGGGGGCGACGTGACGAGTGCGTCCACCCAGGACCAATCGGCCAAACCGACTTCCGCGGCGACCTGGATCGGCGAGACACGCGAGAGAGCATCGCCGAGACGGTCAGGCCGCCCCCGTAACCAGGACACAAATGCCGAGTAAGGCGTTCCCTGAGTCTCTGAGGCAACAAAGAACGATTCCACCGTCGTGTGCTCTCTGCCCTCGCGCTCGAAGGCGGCAAACGCCATCGAGTGCATGTGGCGGCGCACGATGCTGGTGTTCGCCATATAGAGTCGTGGCGGCGAAATGAATCCGTCAATCAAACGCTCGGGCTCAGCATAGTAGAACGCATCGTGGTTGCGCCTTTGTGCGAACGTCACCGCCAGGGCTGCCGATGCAGTTCGGCGCCCAGCCCTTCCCGCCCGTTGAAGATAGTTCGCTGGCGAGGGTGGAACGTTGTGCAGGAGGACCGCCTCGATGTCACCGACGTCCACGCCCAGTTCAAAGGTAGTCGAGCAACTGAGGACATTGACGTCGCCACGAATGAACTCATCCTGGATTCTGCTGGCTTCGGCCGGCGTCCACTGTGCCGTGTGCTCGTGTGCGACCATGCCGATCGGGACCAAGCCCTCGTACAAAGCTCGGTAGTGGGCACCCGGAAGCTCGGCGCGGGCGTTGATTGGTGCGAGGCGACCGACGCAGCGGTAGGTGCTGCAGATACCTGCGATCGTGCGCCACCAGACATGGCGGCATGTGTCACAGATGAGAGGTGCGCTGTCTGGTCCGCCTAACCCGAAGTCGAGACGGTCGTACGCTATCCGCCACAGAACGCCGACCGGCGGCTTTGAGTATGACGGCAAGGCCTTACTCCAGGCGCTGGCCGGATTGGTCAAATGGTCCCAAATGCCCTGCAGGACTTCCTTGGCGTTGGCGTCAACCCTTCTGGCCCGCAGGACGCGAGCCAGGATATCCAGCCTACGGTTGGATGCCTTGCCCGGAATCCAGGCTAGGACTGGGCCCTGGGCACCAGCACCTCGGCATCCAATTTCTCGATTCCTGGGCTCAAAGGCATCGTCGCGCACGTCGACGTCACCAGGAAACGTTACGGCTCCGGCCGACCGGATCGTATCAAGTAAGAGCTGGATGAGAGTGCTGGCTTCAGATGGGCTAAACCCGAGCCTAAGCAGTCCCTCGGGAGCGAGCGCGCCCGTGGGTAGAGCGACCCGGATATCAACCAGGCCCGTTCCTTCCAGGCTCTGCCGGTGATCGAAAGACAGTACCTCCCTCATCAGCCAGGTCCGCGCCGCCTTCCGATTGGCCAGGGCGCCCGCATCGGGATCGAGAACTCGACGGTGCTCCGCCTCGCGCACGATGGGAAGCACGAGGTCGTCAAGCCGGCCCGGACCTCCGCCGATCTCTTGCAGAGCCCTCAGGATCAGGGCCCGGTGCACGGCACGCTGGTAGGTCCGCTCGAGATAGGGAGCGAAGAAAGCTGCGTCCTGGCGGCTGTCCGAGAAGCACAAGAGCTTCCGGCCCTCGCCCACCAGGCTTGCAGCGGAAGGTGAATCGGAGGGTGGAAGATTCTGGTAAAGACTGGTCGCAACCACCGCAACCGGAGCGTCGACGCCCGTCCGAAGCCGCGTAACGATCTCACCGCCAGCGCGCCCCGAGCAGGCGGCACACGTTCGAACCACGTCCGCACCTTTCGCCGGCCTAACCCGAACCACAGGAATGGGGGCCGCGTTGCCGCCGCAGGCACAAGGATCCGGAGACGCGAGCAGTGCCCTGCAGCACGGGCACAAGTGAAAGGCGTCCTGGATGTCCGCCCCGGCAACGCTGAGTTCGTCCTCGTCGTCCTCGCCCTCGGCGACGGTGCGGCCTAGAAGGAAATGGGCGACCTGGCCGGTCGCCGTCGGCAGCGCCAACCGGTCATCGATGCGTAGGTCACCCGCGAGGTACTCAGCTCCGCACTTTCGACAGGTTCCCAACTCGAACATGGCGGATCGGTGCGAAGGCCGGCAGGAGGGACAATCGAGGTGACGCGCCAAGCGCAGCCTCGGCTGATGGGCGGGATGGGCAGGATGGAGGCACACGAACGCGCCCTCCAGCGAACGCACGAGGAAGTGATAGCGAGCCGGCAGGAGAGGAGCATCAGTTGGAGTGGGACGTGCCGTGGTTCCCAGGGAGACAAGGGCGACGAGCGTCACCTGGGCGTCGGGCCCGTGAAATACCTCGCCCGCCACGGACTCCACTGAGCGGGCGCCGCGCTGCATCGCCCCCCATACCCGGTGGAGGGCACGATCCCCGGCAAGGAGCTCGTGCAGATATGCCTCGGCTGACGCCGCGCCGGTCGCGCTCGGCGGGTTGACGCCGGCCCGCTTGGCGATCTGAGCGAGATCCTCAGGGTTAGCAGCTGATTCCATGGCTGCGAGCAGAGCCGGGTAGACTTGGATCGGAGCGTCGTACTTTGCTTCACCTAAGGCGACCGCAGCACGCCTCGGACCAATCACGTCCTGGCGTGTCGGTTCGTCTGGAACCCACTCGCAGGGCTCATCGAAGAGACTCGACGCAAAGTTCGCAATCTCTGGGTAGTCTGCCTCTCCTTTCCCGAGGGTCGCTGATGTGGCCAAACACTGAAGCTGTCCACGCGTTGTCTGGTTCACGCGGTCGCGAACGCGCCGGAGAAGCATCGCGATCTCTGTACCCTGGGCGCCGTCGTAGACGTGGGCCTCGTCGAGTACGACAAACCTCCATTGCTTGCCTGTTTCTCCATCGAACAGGGAGCTGTCGGCCGGGCGCAAGAGAAGGTACTCCAGCATCGCAAAGTTCGTCAGGAGGAGATGCGGCGGTGTCGCCTGCATCTCTTCGCGGCTCAGCAATTCGTTGGGAACCAGAGGCTCCAAGGGATACCGCTTCTTGAAGTCATCTATCGCCTTCCTTCTGTCGCCGAGAGTCTCGCCAACGTACCGCCCGAAGGTGATCTCCGGACAATCCTTCAGGAGGCGCCGCAGGCGCTTGACTTGGTCGTTTGCAAGAGCGTTCATCGGGTAGAGGAGCAGAGCCCGAACGCCCGGACGAGCGAGGGTTCCGGCCTGCGACTCTCGGAAGAGGCAATCGAGGATCGGGAAAAGGAAGCACTCGGTCTTCCCTGAGCCTGTCCCCGTCGCGATGACGAGGTTGCGCCGGTGACCCACTGCCTTCTCGATCGCCGTCTCTTGGTGGGCGTGGAGGGGTCTGTCTAGCGGGAATGCGGAAGAGACCTTCGAGAAGGCGGGCGCTAGGATGCCAGCATCGATCAGGTCTTGGACCGAACGTCCCCGTAGGTACGGGGGCGCCACCTCAAGGTACGGCCCCTTGGTCAGCTGGATCTCGTTCTGCAGGGCTCGCTCCAATTCGCCCTGGAACTCGCGGCCACGCAGATTGAAGGTGGTGGTCAGGTAACGGACATAGTGCTCCCGGATCGAGGTGGCCGTTTTGAGCGGATCAAGCATGGTCCTGGTCGGAGGCTCGGGCTATTGGCGCCAGTGCGCGGAGCACGGCCGCCAGCGCGAGGTCGAATGCAACGAGGCGGGGAGCGAACTCGACGGCCTCCATGAGGGCCTCCCGAGCCCGCCGCACTTCGCGCCCGTCGTGCAACGCGAGACAGGCCGCCAGAGTGATCTGGGCCAGGCCCGCCCACGCCGAAACCCAAGGCGGCGGGGCGCGTCTCCGAAAATGCTCTTGTGCTAGCTCGCCTGAGGGCGGCACCAGGGAAAGGATCAGCTGGTGGCGCTCCCAGAATAACTGAGCTCGACCCCTCGCGTTCCCCCGAATGAGCCACTCGATGCCGGCCCCTGCGAATTCGTCAAGCGTCAGGAGGGGGCCGGGTAACAGATCAATGGCGCCCTTGATCCCAAGTAACACCTCCGGCGGAGCCCCGAGCAGTGCTTGCTGCGGTGCCAGGCTCTCTGCGCTGTTGGTCAGTCCCCTGACCGGGGGCACGCCCGGCTCCCAATCCAGGAATTCCTGGCAGCGAGCCGCCGCTTCGGCCTCTCCTGCTACGGCTGCCGGAGAATCGATCTGCGCCGCCACGCACGGCAGAGTTACCCAGACGCTTCGCCCGTCCGCCCAGTTAGCATCTCCGCTCGTAGCAGGAAGCGGCAAGAGCGCAATCACCGCGCCCAGGGCATCGGCGGCCTCGAGGCGCCCCGATGCGCACGCCGTCGCAAGTGCCGAAGCTGTGAGCCGCGGATGTGTCGCAAGAATCTCACGTAAGAGCACGATCGGCCCAGAGTAGCCGCCGTCAGGCTCTGCCGTTCGATCCAGGAGCGCACTGATGGCAAGCGGCGTGATGGCTTCCTGCTCCTCGCCGCTCAGCTCCCGCACGAGCACGCCCTCAATCAAGAGCAGCTCGAGAGCGGCAACGGCATCGCTTTCCGCGCGTCGTCGGAGGTCCACACGGCCAGACTGAGGATCGCCTACTGAGCAACGGACGGTGTTGCCTCCGCCGGGGTTCGGCCGGGACATCGGGAGCCATTCGTCGTGGATAGCTACCTCGACAAGGTAGCGGCCAGGCGGAATCAGCGGTCCATCCAGGGGCAACGATGCGCGGACGCTCGCGTGGGCCAAGAGACGTATGGTCCGGATCGGGTTGCTCTCCCACGGACGATGGGCGGGCCAGAGGCGGACTTCAAGATTTGTGAACCGCGCCCGGTCGTCGAAAGCGATCGACAGCGTCTGGCCGGAAGGATCATCGGTTAGTTGGCACTCGAGGTTGCTGAGCTGCAATCTCGCGAAGAGTGTCGCGGCGGGCACGGCGCGCCCAGCAACGAGGAGATCCATTTGCAGGGTCGCGGCCCCCGCGGCTACTGCCGCGTCCCGGAATGGAGCGAGAAGGAATGCGGCTCGACCGTCCCGCGACGTTTTCGCGACTCGCAAGCCCAGCTCGGTTCCGCGATGGTGAAGCCGGAGGCTGATGGCAAGATCTGGGTACCGAGTCGAGACGACAACCGCAGCTGCGCCTTCCGCCTTTCCTTCGGCCTGCAACTCGTCGAGGGCAATGCGCTCGACCGTCGTCCCAAGCGTGTGTCCTGTCGCATCGGAGCGGGCGATCCCCCAGACCAGTCGAGCGACGGCCACGAGGAGCAACAAGCGCTCACCGGAGCCGATTGCCCAGCATCTGGTAACATCTTCGTCCGCGCCCATGGGGAGGCTGGTCGCCGGGCCTCCTCCGGATGCCTGCAGGACGATGCCATCAGACGCGTGTACAGATACCCGGGCGTTGCCATGGCCCCCCGGGAGGATCAGCCCATCTGGGCGAGATACTCTAAGGCCCTGCACAACGGCAAACTCGGTCCGCAGATCGGAACCGATCGGGCCAGTTACCCGAAGTTGGATCCTGGCAACTTCGACGTTGCCAACCAACTCACGAAGGTCCGCTCGCGGATAGCCGCACTCTGCTGGCGTCCCCTCGGCGACCTTCCCTCCCCACCGGGCGTGAAGTCTCCACGTGGGGGCCAGCGCGGCATCAACAGGAAACACCACGCGGGGTAGTTCCGAGAAGACAAGCAGGCCGTCCTCGGTGGTCACGCCAGCGACGACCAATCCATCCAGCGTGGGCCGGATCTCGTCACGCGGGACAACCCGAAGGACCTCGGCGCGAGGCCCAGCCCTCGTCATTCGTTGCGCTTCGATAGAGGCAACGCCCGTGAGGTCGTACTCCTGGAGAGAATGACCGTCCCAGGAGCCGGCAAGTGGAGGCAGCTCGGTAACTCTGGCAGGCACTTGCAGTCCCGACGCGCCCAAAAAGCGCAAGGATGTGTCGGTCGGCACCAAGAGCCAGGCTGACATCCACGGGACTATGCGAGGGTCACGCGCGAGCAGGCCGGTCTTTGGGTCGAATACGGCCACGCCCGTTTCAGGGAGTCGCTCGAATACAGATGTGCGAAGAGTGCCTTTTGGGCTGCGCAGTTCAGCGGCCCAGGAACGCGCCGGTCCCAGAAGATGCAGGTGTGCTTGCACCATCGATCCGGCAACGACACGAGCGCCCGTTCCATCCTCAACGAGCCATGAGGCCTGTACGAGATCTCGAGGCAGGGGCGGGAGCTCAAGCACGGGGCCCAGTGGGTGCCAGGGGTTGATCCTCACGTGTGGCAGGGGCACGGCGTGCAACCGTAGATTCTGAGTTTGCGCCATCTCGGCAGCGTCGAGCGTAAGGCCCTCAACGATCTGCCGTGGCAGGCCAAGATCCGCCGGACTCGCGGGTGAACCCCCAGCCTTATGCGCGATGAGATCGATACATCGATCCACGAGATCGACCGCGGGGCTCCCGCCGTAAAGGACGAACCGCTTCACGGGTACGTCGATGCCGACAAACGCTGTCTGTCGGGCCCGCCACACCGCCAGCAGTTCTCCCGCGCTGGCCCCGAAACCACGGCGCAACTGCGGAATGAGCAACCTGTGGAAGAAGTCTCCCACGCAATATCGAGGTATACCTGCGTGAGCCAGGATCGGGGTTACGTATTTCATCCCTTGAACGCTGAGGAACTCGAATGTCTCGAGCCCGAAGTTGCCAAGAGCCTTGATGAAGGCAGTGCCAAGTGCCGTCTGGTCAGCTTGCTTGGTCGGGAGAGTGAGGTGCGGCCAGAACGTCCCGCCTTCATACTTCTCGATCGCCTCCGACACCAAGTAGGCCGACAACACTGCCGGGTACCGGGCAATGAGCAGCGAAACGGGATCCGGTGACTGCCGCTTGAGCCAAGCGACGACAGCAAGGCTCTCCGTGATCGTCGCGTCGTCCAGGATCTCGAAGACGAGGCGGCAGCTGCGGAGGCGGACACTAAGGCTCTGCTCGAGCTGAAGAGGATCTACTGCCACGTCGCTCATCGGACCGCCGCCAACTCACATCCCCAGGTCATCGAGGAACTCCGAGGCCGGCGCCACGCCGGTCACCAGCAAGTTGTCACGGGCCCGCGTACACGCAACGTAGAGCAGATGGCGCTCGGTATCGTAGACCTCCTCTAGGTCCGCCTCATCCGCTACCGCCTCGATACGCTCCTGAAGGGGCAGAACGCCGTCATCGCAGGCCATCACCACAACCGCCCGAAACTCCAGGCCCTTCGCCAGGTGCATCGTGCTAATCGAGAGGTGACCGCTGCTGGGTTCCACCTTTTCGTCAAGCACCTTGAGAGGAACCTTGGCCTCCTCCACTGCAGCCCGGGCCCGCGCAAGCTGGGCCGGCGACCGCACGAAAACCGCGGCCTCGTGTGGCGGCATGCCTTCAGCCATTCGGTCGGCAAGCCAGCGAGCGACCGCCCCACTTTCGGCTTCGACCGTGTCCAGAACCTGGATCATCGGCTCCGGCCCATTGAATACGGATACGGTGCCGCGCCTGTCTTGCTTGTTGCCGTCGACGTCGGCCACCTCCGCGCCCAGCAACCGATCGGCCTTCGCCCGAATCTGGTGGGAAGTGCGATAGTTGATCTGCAACGTCCGGGAGCGACCGCGGACATCGACCCCCAGGGACTTCCAGGAAAACGGCTGCTGGAAGATCCTCTGGCCCAGGTCTCCGGCAAAGAAGAGGCTTTCCGGCCGGCCGGCACCGAGGGCCGCAAGAAAGCGCAACTGCGCCACCCCAACGTCCTGTGCCTCGTCCACCACGACGAACTCGAAGGGTGCCTGCTTCACAGTCGCGAGATGCGATGCAAGCCGGCCCAACATCTGCGAAGCCGTGATCAGCCCTTTCGCGATGAGACCCGTCCGGACGCGCTCGAAGACGTCCCAAAGGGCCTTTCGATGGGCCTCCGGCAGCCGCGTCTTGCGGCCGAGACGGAGGACATCCCGGTACGCCTCCCAGGTAGTCAACTGCCAGGCATCAACCACGTCCTCCCACTCTGTCTCGAGGAAGTGGAGACTGTGACGCTGGTTCCCGGCTCC
>Ga0137361_10000124_pt1 | contig 35789 bp, 25 predicted proteins | sample Mad1_80_16metaG_FD_104923 | JGI IMG/M metagenome (GOLD analysis project Ga0137361, IMG submission 104923) | Vadose zone soil microbial communities from Angelo Coast Range Reserve, California, USA - Mad1_80_16 metaG | ecosystem: Environmental > Terrestrial > Soil > Vadose zone | place: USA... | reverse complement strand
GGTTCTGTCCCAGCACGTTGCCGAGCTTGGACTGGAGCCCGATGACCCTGAGCGGATAGCCGCGGACGTACACCGTGCGGCCGACGGGGTCGAGGTTCGGGAAGAGCTGGTCCTTGACGTCGTGGCCGATGATGGCCACCGCCGCCGCGTGCTCGTCTTCCAGGGGGGTGAAGAAGCGGCCGCCCTCGAGGTCCACGTTGAGCAGGGTCAGGACGTTGGCCGTGTAGCCGGTCATGGCCACGTTCGAGAGCTTCCGGGGGCCGAGGTGCACGTTGGCGAACTGCTGGGCCTGCGCGCCCACCGCGGCGCAGGACCGGCACGCAGCGCTCACGATCTGCAGGTCGCGCATGGTCACCGGCTTGCGCTTGATGGCCATGATGAATTCCTGCCGGCTGCGGAGGATGCCGTACTTGGTGAAGACGATGACGTCGGGGTTGAGGTTGACGACCTTGTTCAGGACGTAGTCGTTGAGGCCGCTGATGACGGAAAGGACGGAGACCACCGTCATCACGCCGATGATCACGCCCAGGAGGGTGAGCCCCGACCGCAGCTTGTTCAGGCGCAGCGCCTGGAGCGAGACCGCCAACAGCTCGGAGAAGCCCATGGCTCCTGCCGCCGGTCAGGACGCCCCGGGGCTCTTCCCCTCGGCCGCCTTCTTCTCCTTCTCCGACATCTTCTTCACGCGATCGCCGTCCTTGATCTCGCGCAGCGCCTTGAAGGGACCGGTCACGATCTCCTCGCCCGCGGGTACCCCGGAGACCACCTCGACCATCAGCTCTCCCGTGATCCCGGTCTTGATGGACGCGAAGACCACCTTGCCGTCGCGCAGCGCGTAGACCCCCTGCTCCGTCTTCAGCTTCCCGGCCTCGTTCTTCTCCCCCTTGGGCGAATCGCGCACGACCACCGCGGCCAGCGGCACCGCGGCCACCTTCTCCTTGACCCCGGTGACGATGTCGGCGGTGACGGAGAAGCCGGGCCGGATGCTGGGCGGGGGAGCCAGGACCTTCACCTTGAACTTGAAGTTGATGGCGTCGGAGGTGGTGGTCAGGCCCTGGAGGTCCGGGTCGTCCTTGAGGATCGGCGAGTTCCCCACCTCGGTGACCAGGCCGTCGAACGTCCGCCCGGGATAGGCGTCGATGTTGAGCAGCGCCTTCTGCCCGGCCTGCACCGTGGGGGTGTCCGTCTCGTCCACCATCAGCACCGCCTCCACCGTCGACATGTCGGAGACGGTGAGGAGCTGGGTGCCGGGGTTGTTCATGGTGCCGATGACCGTGACCTCGCCCGCCTTCACCCGCAGCGTGGTCACGACCCCGTCGATGGGCGCGCGCACGGTGGTCTTCGAGAGAGTGTCGCGGTTGGCGCTGAGGCCGGCGCGCATCTGGTCCACGCGGTTCTGGGCGGCTTCGAAGGCGGAGCGGGCGGTCTCCAGACCCGACTGGGCCCGCTGGAAGTCGGCCTCGGACGTGATCCGCGCTTCGTAGTTCCGCCGCGCCCGGTCGAAATCGCGCTCGGCCTGGGCCATGTTCTCTTTGGCGGAGTCGCGGTCGGACAGGCTGGCCTTGAGGGCCGCGTTGGAGCCGGCCTCCTCCGCCGCCGCCCGGTTACGGTCGATCTGGAGGAGGAAGTCGCCCCTCTTGACCTTGTCGCCCTCGCGCACGGCCAGGTTCACGACCTGGCCCTGCACGAGCGCCGACATCTCGACCTTGTTCTCGGCCTGGATCTTGCCGTTGGCGGTGACCTTGGAGACGATGTCCTGGGTGGCGACCCGCACGGTGAGGACGGGCGTGGCCTGGTTCCGGTTGAGCGAAACCGCGGCCCCCGCGCCCAATACGAGCACGCCGGCCACGATGATCCAGACGAGGCGCTTGCGACGAGTCAATGCACGCCAAGCTACACCGCGGCCGGACCAGCGTCAACGGGTCCCGCTCGCGCATCCTCGCCCGTCGTATTAGAGTGCGGCGGGAAAGGGGAGCGACCATGAAGAATCCAGCCATCCTCGCGGCGGCCGTCGGTCTCGGGGCGTTGATGACGCCCGTTCCTTCAGAGGCCCAGTTGTTCACCACCCCCCGGGAACAGATGATCGAGCTCACGGCGCAGAACCCGTTCGAGCGGTTCCCCGACGGCCGCCCCAAGGTGCCCGACGCGCTCATCGAGCGTGCGCGCGGCCTGTCGGCGGAAGAGGTGTGGACCATCCTGCCGAAGGAAGGCTTCCGCAGCCAATACGCCGACGGGTTCAGGATCCTCCACCCGGACAGGAAGCTGGTCGGACGCGCGTTCACCCTGCAGTTCATGCCGGCGCGGCCGGACCTCGACGACGTGATCAACGCCCGGGCGAAGGCGGCCGGACTGCCGCGCATGTACAACCAGATGGCCATCGACATGCTGCAGCCGGGGGACGTGCTGGTGGTGGATCTCTTCGGCCAGCAGGAAGGGGGCACCATCGTCGGCGACAACCTCTTCTACTACATCATGAAGACCACGAAGAACGGCGGCCTGGTGGTGGACGGCGCCATCCGGGACCTGGAAGGCATCTCCCGAATGGACATGCCGGCCTATTTCCGGGAGGCGCACCCCAGCGCCATCAACAACGTGATGATCAGCGGCATCAACATCCCCGTGCGGATCGGCAAGGCCACCGTCATGCCGGGCGACCTGGTCTTCGGCGACGCCGAGGGGGTCTACTTCATACCCCCCGCCCTCGTCCAGAAGGTCGTCGACAACGCCGACGAGGTGCACGTTCACGACGAGTGGACGCGCAAGAAGTTCGACGAAGGCAAGTACAAGTCGAGCGAGATCTACGGATCGCCGAAGGACCCCGAGCTGAAGAAGGAATACGAGGAGTACCTCAAGAAGCGGCTCGAGGAGATTCGCAAGAAGAATCCCCGGTAGGCACGCCGAGACCATGGACACCCTTCTCCAGGACCTGCGCTACGCCGTGAAGATGCTTCGCGCCAGGCCCGGCCTCACGTTGACCGCAGTGGCCACCCTGGCCATCGGCATCGGCGGGAGCACGGCCATCTTCAGCCTGGTGAACGCGGTGTTGCTGGGCACCCTGCCCTTCCGCGACTCGGAGCGACTCTTCATGGTGTGGGAGGACGCCACCGAGGCCGGCTTCCCGCGGAACGACCTCGCTCCCGGAAACTACGCGGGCTTCCTGGCGCAGAACCAGGTGTTCGAGGGGATGGCCGCGCTGACGGAGGTCGGATTCAACCTGACCAGCGGCGGCGAGCCGCTGAAGGTCGAGGCGCGCGGGGTCACGGGCGGCTTCTTCCCGCTTCTCGGGGTCGCCCCTCAGCTCGGACGCGTCATCCAGCCCGAGGAAGACAGGCCCGGAGCCAACCACGTGGCGGTGCTCAGCCACGGGCTCTGGCAACGACGGTTCGGACGGGACCCGGGGGTCGTGGGCCGGGACATCATCCTGAACGGCGAGAAGTACACGGTGATCGGGGTGATGCCGAGGAGCTTTCAATTCATGGAGAGCTACGTCGGCCTCTGGGTGCCGGCGGCGCTCGGCGCCGAGGAGCTGGCCGACCATGGCGCGCACTACCTGACCGTCGTCGCGCGGCTGAAGCCCGGGGTGACCGCCCGGGAAGCCGACGCGGAGGTCGCCACCATCGCCGCGCGCATTTCCCACGACTTCCCCGAGGGCGCGCGCGGGCTCCGGGCCTACGTGCTGCCCCTCCGGGAGCAGCTGGTGGGAGACGCGCGGCGGCCGTTGCTCCTCCTGTCGCTGGCGATGGTCGCCCTGCTCCTTATCGCCTGCGCCAACATCGCGGGCCTGCTCCTGGCGCGCGCCGCGTCGCGGGTGCGCGAGATCGCGGTCCGCTCCGCGTTGGGGGCCCAGCGCGGCCGCATCGTCCGCCAGCTGCTCACGGAGAGCGTCCTGCTCGCGGCCCTGGGCGTGGGGCCGGGGCTCCTGGTCGCGGTCTGGACGCTGTCCTTCCTCGCGCAGCTGGTCCCGCCGGGTCTCACCCTCTGGCTGCATCCGGCGCTCGACGCGCGGGCGGTCGTCTGCGCCCTCGTGCTTTCCCTCTCCACCGGGCTGCTGTTCGGCCTGGCGCCCGCCCTCCAGACGTCGCGGATCGATGTGAGCGAGCCCCTGCGGCAAGGGGGGCGCACGTCCACCGCGGGTCCCCGGAGGCTGCGGAGCGTGCTGGTGGTCGGCGAGGTCGCCACGACCCTCGTGCTGCTCGTGGGCGCGGGGCTGCTCGGGCAGACCCTCTATCGGATGCGCTACGTCGACCTGGGCCTTCAGCCCGAAAGGCTGCTGACCCTCCGCACCGTCCTGCCCTCCCAGAAGTACGGCGAGCTTCCGAGGCGGGCGGCTTTCTACGAGGAGGTGCTGGAGCGGGTGGCCCACCTGCCGGGCGTGGTCGCCGCGGGGTACGGCACGTCGGTGCCCCTCGAATGGAAGGGCGGGACGAGCGGGTTCGTCCCCGAGGGGATCGGGCGCCCGGAGCCCGGTCTCTCCTACGACGCGAACCACCGGCAGGTGAGCGCCGACTTCCTCAGGACGATGGGGGTGCCGCTCCGGCGGGGGCGCTTCCTCGACCGGAACGATCGCGGCGAGTCGCGGCCGGTGGCGATCGTCAACGAGACCATGGCGCGCCAGTACTGGCCGGGCCAGGACGCGGTGGGGAAGCGCTTCAAGATTGGCGACCCGGACTCCCCGGTGCCCTGGGTCACGATCGTGGGAATCGTGGGGGACGTGCGGCAGATGGGGCTCGACGCGCCGGTGAAGGCGGAGATGTACCTTCCCTATTCACAGGTCGCCGACCAGCCCTGGTTCGCTCCCCGGGATCTGGTGGTGAGGACGAGTGTCGAGCCCATGAGCGTCGTGGCCGCGGTCAAGCGCGAGATCGCGGCCGTGGACCACGACCAGGCGGTCTCGAACATCCGAAGCCTCGACGAGATCCTCGACGAGGAAGTCGTCCAACGCCGGCTCGGAGCCACCCTGCTGACGGCGTTTGCCGTCCTGGCGCTCCTCCTGGCGTCCCTCGGGATCTACGGCATCCTGTCGTACTTCGTGGCCCAGCACACGGCCGAGATCGGCGTGCGCCTCGCCCTGGGCGCGACCGGCCGCGACATCCTGGGCCTGGTCCTCGGGCGGGGGATGACCCTGGCCCTGGTCGGCATCGGGCTCGGCTCGCTGGGCGGCCTGGCCCTCACCCGCCTCATGTCCAGCCTGCTGTTCGGCATCAGCGCCACCGATCCTGCGACCTTCGCCCTGGCCGCCCTCCTCCTCACGGCCCTGGCCCTGCTCGCCTGCTACCTGCCTGCGCGGCGCGCGGTCAAGGTCGATCCCACGATCGCGATGCGATACGAGTAGTTTGGCAGTATGTTGCACTAAAATGCCTACTATGGCATATTACTGCTATGAAACTGGCTTCCTTGCTCGCGATCGTGGGGGACCAGCCCGTATTCGAGACGGGCTTCCTCCTCGCGGGTGACGTCGACGCGGCCGACCTGCGGCGGCAACTGTCGCGGTGGGTGACCAGCGGCCACCTCGTTCAGCTCCGCCGTGGCTTGTACGCTCTCGCTCCTCCCTATCGGAAGACGGAGCCGCACCCGTTCCTGGTGGCCAACCGCCTGGTGCGCGGGTCCTATGTGAGCCTCCAGTCCGCCCTGGCCCACCACGGCCTCATCCCGGAGCACGTGCCCGTCTCCACCAGCGTCACGACCGGGCGCCCCCAGCATCGTGAGAACCCGTTCGGCTCCTTCGAGTACCACCACTGCCCTCCGGCCCGCCTCGCCGGATATCGCGTCGAGAAGCTCGGGGGAGGGCAGGAGGCCCTCGTGGCAACCCCGGCGAAAGCCCTGGCGGATCTCATTCACCTCGTGCCGGGCGCCGACTCGAGAGCCTATCTGTCGGAGCTGCGGCTCACGAACCTGGAGAAGCTCGATCCCGCGGCCCTGCTCCGGTCGACCGTGGGCGACCGGCCGAAGATCCGCCGCGCCTTCCGACGTCTCGCGGCTCTCGCCGAGGAGGCGCCGTGAAGGAGCGCCTCCGAGAGCTGCTGCGCGGGACGGGGAGCGGGCCCGCGGCCCGCAATCTCACCCGCGAGTTCCTCCAGGCCTCGATCCTCGCCGCGCTTCAACGGGCGGGGGCGATGGTCCCCCTGGCCTTTCAGGGAGGCTCGGCCCTGCGCTTCCTCTACTCCATCCGAAGATACTCGGAGGACCTCGACTTCGCCCTCGAGCGAGGCGGGGCTGGCTACGACTTCCGAGCCTACCTCGAGACGGTGCGGGCGGACCTGCGGCGGGAGGGATACGACGTCGACCTGGCGCGGGTCAGCGACCAGAAGGCGGTGCACAGCGCCTTCGTGCGTTTCCCCGGGCTGCTCCACGAGCTGGGTCTTTCCGGCCAACGCGAAGAGGCCCTGTCGGTCAGGGTCGAGGTGGACGCGCGGCCTCCCTCGGGGGCGGCCCTCGAGACCACCGTGGTTCGCCGGCATGCTCTGCTGCGGATCCAGCATCACGACCGCGCGTCGCTCCTGGCGGGGAAGCTGCACGCGATCCTGCAGAGACCGTATCCCAAGGGCCGTGACTTCTACGACCTCATCTGGTACCTGAGCGATCGGGCGTGGCCTCCTCCGAACCTCGTCCTCCTGAACAACGCCCTGGCCCAGACGGGATGGAAAAAGGCGCCGCTCTCGAAGACCAGCTGGGTGGCCGCGGTTCGCGCGCGGCTCCGATCGGCCCGATGGGAGGCATTGGCAGCCGACGTACGCCCCTTCCTCGAGTCTGCCGAGGACCGGGCCCTCCTGACGCGCGTGACCATCACGAGCCTGCTCGACCAGCGCGCCCGGCCACCTCCCACGTCCCCGTTCACCTCCGGGTGACGTGATTCAAGGGCGCGGGGCGGCGGGGGGTCGCCAGAACAGCTCGTCCGCGTTCCAGAGGACGTAGTGGTCCAGGATGGCGGGGCGGAAGTTGCCGAGCCCCTCTCTCGCCCCCACCAGGACGTTGGGGCTGATCAGGGGGATGAGGGGCAGGTTCTCCGCCACCAGCTCCTGCACCCGGTCGTAGAGCCGCTTGCGCTCCTGCGGATCGAGGGTGACCAGCTGGCGGCGCATCCCCGCGTCGATCTCCTTCTCCCACGCGGTCGCCGGCTGGGACTGGCCGAGGTGCCAGAGGTGGGTGGGGCCGCTGGAGAGCCAGACGCTCATCTCGCTGGTCGGATCCACGTCGCCGCTGCCCAGGGCCATCAGGGCGGCCTCGTACTCGTGGCTCTGGAAGACGCGGTCGAGCAGGGCGCGATTCTCGAGGGGCACGACCTGCGCCTGCACCCCGAGCTCCCGCAGGTCGTCCTGGACGATCGTCGCCATCTGCACGCGCGCGGCGTTGGCGGCGTTGGTGACGATCGTGAACTCCACCCGCGCGCCGGCCCCGTCCTGGAGCGCGCCGTCCTTCCAGGAGAAGCCCGCCCGCGCCAGCAGTTCCCGCGCCCGGTCGAGCGAGCGGGTCGGCGGGGGCAGGGCCTGGTTCACCCAGACCTTGTTGCCGGGCGTCACGTGCGTGCTGAGGGGCGTCCCCCGCCCCCGGCAGGCCAGCCGGACCATCCCCTTCCGGTCCAGGGCGGCCGAGACCGCCTGCCGGAACGCCGTTTGGCGGAACCAGGCCTGCTTGCGAGAGATCGCGGGCAGGGCCCCCTCGGCCAGATCGTTGAGATTGAAGAGCACGAACGTGTACTCGAGCCCCGGCCCCAGGTCGAGGAGCCGGTAGCGCCGGGCCGCGGCCTCGCCCTCCAGCACCGAGAAGTTCTCGGCGTTGAGCCGGCTGATGAGGTCGGTCTCGCCCGCCTTGAAGCGGATGACCTGGGCGTCTTCGCTCGGCACCAGCAGGAACACGATCTCGTCCAGGTAGGGGAGCGCCCGCCCCGTGCGGTCCACCTTCCAGTAGTACGGGTTGCGCTCCAGGACCAGCCGGTCCCCCGGCACGTACGACCTCAGGCGGAAAGGCCCCAGCCCCGCGATCTCGGCGGGCGGCGTGGCGAGGCCCCACGCCTTGGCCAGACGGCCTTCCTGGTGTGCCTTCTCGAGCAAGTGCCGCGGGAGGATGGCCAGGCTGTCGAAGAGGCGCTCCGCCGCGGCGTAGGGCTGCTCCATGTCGAGGGCCACGCGATGGGCGTCGAGCTTGCGCACGGCCACCGGCTTGCCGCCCACGATGAGGAGGTCGCGCTGCGGGGAGCCGTTGCGCTCGTCCAGGTAGCACCCGAAGCTGAAGACGACGTCGTCCGCGTCGAAGGGATGGCCGTCGGAGAAGCGCAGGCCCCGCCGGAGCTCGAGGGTGTAGTGGCGGCCGTCGGGGGAGACGCTCCACGACCTGGCGAGCGCGGGCGCGGTCCGTTGCGTCTGCCGGTCGATGTGGATGAGGTCGGCGGTCAGGCGCCCGAGGACGTCCTTCGAAGGGATGTCCACCGCGGCCACCGGGTTGAGCGTCTTGGGCTCGGAGCGCAGGGCGAACACCAGGCGGCCACCGGGGCGGCCGGCCTCCTGGTCGGTGCGGAGCAGGTCGGCGGACGGGGAGGCGGCCTGGGCGAATGCAGGCGCGGACAGCAGCACGGCGGCGACGGCCAGCAGAGCCCGCTTCACCCGCGCCTCCCTGTGAACTCCGCCCGAACGTGGAGAGCTTCCGACAGCGCGAAGTATGCGAGGAACACCGGGACCAGGGCAAGGCCCGGGACCCACATCCACCAGTAGGACGCGAGGACGTGATAGCGCTGCAGCGCGGCCAGCATGTTCCCCCAGCTCGGCACGGGCTCGCCCACGCCCAGCCCGAGGAACGAGAGCGTCACCTCGGCGAGGATGTACTGGGGCACGAGGAGGGCGGCCTGGGTGAGGAGGAGGCCGAAGGTCTGGGGGGCGATGTGCCGTCGGATCAGGTAGAGGTCCGACGCGCCGAAGCCGCGCGCGGCCAGCACGTAGTTGCGCTCGCGCGCGCTCAGCACCACGCCGCGAATGAGCCGGGCCGGGCGCGCCCAGTCGACGAGGCCGATGACCAGGACCAGCAGCAGGAAGGCCTGCCCGGGGGAGACGCTCAGGGGCAGGACGGCCCGCACCGCGAACAGCAGGTAGAGCCACGGCAAGGCCAGGAACAGCTCGGCGCTCCTCATGAGGACGGCGTCGATCCAGCGCCCGTAGAAGCCGGCCAGGGTGCCGAGCAGCCATCCCACGCCCAGCGACAGGCTGGCGGCCATCAGCCCGGCGAAGAGCGAGATCTGCGCGCCGTGGAGCAGCCGGGAGAGCTGGTCCCGCCCGAAGCCGTCGGTGCCGAGGAGGAAGATGCGGGCGGGCTCTTCCACGCCGAACAGACGAAGGCGGCCCGTCGAGGCGCCCAGGGCCTCGGAGACGCGCACGAGTAAGCGGACCGGGTAGGGGCGGCTGCGGTCTTCGTCGTAGACGCCTCCCGCGCCCTCCCTTTCCACCAGCCGGTAGACGAAGGGCCGCAGGTGGAACCGTCGCTCGGCATCCACGAACCGCAGCCGCGTCGGCGGCGCGTAAGGCAGGGTCCGGTTCTGCTCCGTGGGAGCGTAGGGAGCCAGGAACCCGGCGCCGAGGGCGGCCAGGTGAACGGCCGCCAGCACGGTCAGCGCCCCCCACAGCCCGCTTCGAGCGCTCATTCCTCTTCGGCTCGGATGCGCGGGTCGGCGGCCCGCAGAAGCAGATCGGCCAGCAGGTTGCCGCCCACGAGGAGCACCGTGGAGACCAGGACGGGGCCCAGGACGAGGTGGAAGTCGCGGGCCAGGATGGCCTCCAGCAGCAGGGGGCCCAGGCCCGGCCAGCTCATCACCACCTCCACCACGAGCGACATGCTGAGCAGGCCGGCCACCGAGAGCCCGAACAGGGAGATGAGGGGGTTGGCCGCCGCCGGCAGCGCGTGACGGAACAGCACGCGGCGCTCCGGGATGCCGTGGGCGCGCGCCGCGTGCACGAAGGGCGCGCGCAGCGCGTCGGCCACGCTGGCGCGCACGTGCCGCACCAGCACCGGCAGGAGGCCCAGCACCAGCGCCGTCACCGGCAGGGCCAGGTGGGAGGCCACGTCTTTCACCTGCGCCCCCCACGACATGTGCTCGTGGCCGAGCGACACCATGCCGCCGGTCGGGAACCAGCCGGTGCGCACGGCCAGCAGCAGCAGACCGAGGGCCAGCACGAGGTCGGGCAGGGCCAGGAGGAAGGCGGTCAGGCCGGCCAGGGTTTGGGCCGCCGGCCCCCCTCGCAGGGTGGCCCACCAGACGCCGAGCGGGACCGCCAGCAGCCAGGCCAGCGCGCTGGCGGTGGCGGTGAGGAGGACCGTGTTGCGGGCGCGCGGCCACAGCAGGGGGCCCACGGGCCCGCCGTAGGCGAACGAGTATCCCAGCTCTCCCCTGGCCAGCGAGGCCAGCCAGCCGAGGTAGCGCTGGGGCAACGGCTGATCCAACCCGTAGCGCGCCCTCAGCCCGCGCACGGTGGCTTCCGAGATCCGCGGATCGAGCCGCATCTCCGCGAAGTAGTCGCCCGGCGCCAGCTCGACCAGCACGAACGACAGGAGCGACACCCCGAAGAGCAGCAGGAGGCCGTGCAGCGCGCGCCGGGCGAGCCAGGCCACGGCTAGGGCACCGGCGGTTTCGCGGCCGCGGCCGGCCACGAGGGCACGGCCGCGATCAGCGCACGGGTGTGGGGGTGGCGCGGGTCGGCGAAGAGCCGCTCCACCGAGCCCCGCTCGACGATCCGACCCTCGAACATCACCGCCACCTCGCGGGCCAGGCGGGCCATGAGGGCGAGGTCGTGGGAGACGTAGAGGTAGGTCAGGCCGTGCCGGCTGCGCAGCTCCTGTAGGAGGCCGGCGATCTGGGCCTGGATCGAGGCGTCGAGGCCGGCGAACGCCTCGTCGAGGATGAGCAGACGCGGAAGCACGGCCAGGGCGCGCGCGATGGCCAGGCGCTGCCGCTGGCCCCCGCTGAGCTGGCGCGGACGTCTCTCGCCCCAGGCGGACGGAAGACCGACCGTCTCCATCAGCTCCAGCGCGCGCCCGCGCCGCTCCCGCCTCCCCCCGCGGCCCAGGATGTCGAGCGGCTCGGCCACGATCTCGACCGCGCTCAGGCGCGGGTCGAGGGCGGCGGCGGAGTCCTGGAGGATGAGCTGGACGCGCTCGCGGAAGGGGCGCAGGCTCCGTCCGCGCAGCGCCCGCAGGTCGGTTCCCTCGAACCAGATCTGGCCGCTGGTCGGCTCTTCGAGCCGGGCCAGGCAGCGCGCCAGGGTGGACTTGCCCGAGCCGGACTGTCCCACCAGGGCCACGGTGGCTCCTCGCGCGACCTCCAGGTCGACGTCGTCGAGGGCCTGGACCTCGGGCGAGCCGCGCCGCCCTCCCCGACGGGCGTAGCGCTTGGTCAGGCCGCAGACGCGGATCAGCGCCTGCTCAGCCTCCATAGGTGAAGCACCGGACCCGGCGGTCGTCGGCCGGCCGTACTTCCTGCGGAGGACGCTCGGTGCAGGCGGGCAGGCGATCCGGGCAGCGCGGCTCGAAGGCGCACCCCGGCGGCAGCCGGGCCAGGTCGGGCGGCGCGCCCGGGATCGGCTCGGGCAGCCCCGTCTCCGCCGAGGCCAGAGGGGCGACCGCGCGGGGCCAGGCGCGCAGCAGCCCGCGGCTGTAGGGATGGAGCGGATCGTGGAAGACCTGGCCCGGGCGGCCCGCCTCCACCAGCCGGCCCGCGTACATCACGAGCACGCGCCGGGCCAGCGCGGCGAGCGCGCCGAGGTCGTGGCTCACCAGCAGGAGGGCCAGGCCGAGCCGGTCCTGCAGGGCGCCCAGCAGCCCACGCAGCTCGGCCTGGGTGGTGGAATCGAGAGCGGCCGTGGGCTCGTCCGCCAGCACCAGGGCAGGGCGGCAGACGAGGGCCTGGGCAAAGACGACCCGCTGGCGCTGCCCTCCACTGAGCTCGTGGGGGTAGGCGTCGTAGATCCGGTCCGCCTCCGCGAACCCCACCGCGGCCAGCATGGACGACGCCTCCTCGCGGCAACGATGGCCGCTCGCCCGTCCGTGAGCGTGGGCTACCTCGGCCACCTGGGGGCCGACCCGCCGCACGGGGTTCAGGGCCAGGGTCGGCTCCTGGAAGACGATCGAGATCTCGGCCCCTCGCACCCTGCGGAGATCGGGCCCGCCCAGGGCCAGCAGCTCGCGGCCGCGGAAGCGGATGGAGCCGCGCATCACGCGCGCCGGAGGGGGAAGCAGGCCGAGGACGGCCAGGAGCAGGGTCGTCTTGCCGCAGCCGGACTCGCCCAGCAAGCCTACGACCTCGCCCTCCTCGACGTCCAGGCTCATCTCGTCCACCGCGACCACCGGCGAGCCCTCGCCGGCGGCGTAGTGGATAACGAGGTCCCTGATTTCGAGCAGGGCCGGCACGACCGAATCATAGGGCATCCGGCGGGCTCGCGAAACCGCCGCGCTCTCCCGCACGAGCCACGATCCGCGTGCTATTCTGCGCTCTCCCATGACGCTGACCCGCCCGCAGGAGCACTCCTGGCCGGCGGCGCGGCTCGTGCGCGACTGCCTGCGGGGCAGCGAGGACGCCTGGGCGGCCCTCCTCGACAAGTACAAGAACCTGATCTTTTCCATCCCCGTCCGGCAGGGGATCCCCCGGGACGCCGCCGCCGACATCTTCCAGAAGGTGTGCCTGCTCCTGCTCGCGGAGCTGCCCCAGCTGCGGCAAGCCGAGGCCCTGCCGATGTGGCTGATCCGGGTGACTTCCCGCGAGTGCCTGCGCTGGCGCCGGCAGGAGCTGCCCTATGCCGCGCGGGAGCCCGGAGAGGCGGAGATGACGCGTGCCCGCGACGCCCCCGCCTTCCCGGACCAGATGCTCGCCCAGATCAAGGAGGAGCAGATGCTGCGGGAGGCCGTGCAGGCGCTGCCCGAGCGCTGCCGGAAGCTCATCCACATGCTGTTCTTCGAGACCGCCTCGCGTCCCTACCGGGAGGTGGCCCAGAGCCTCGGGATCGCGGAAGGATCGATCGGGTTCATCCGCGGTCGGTGCCTGACCCGTTTGCGCCGGCAGCTGGAGAAGATGGGCTTCCGATGAGGGCAGCGTCGAAACCGAGCCGAAGCGACGACGAGCGGCGCTACGCGGAGCTGGCCCGGCTGGGGGAAAAGCGCAGCCGCCGCGAGTTCCTCTCCCGCCATCCCGGGCTCGTGCGCCGGGAAGTGGTGGCGCGGCTCAGCGAGATGGTGCCCCAGAAGGTCAGGGTCGACGTGAGAGAGGCCCTGGCCCTGGCCGAGGCGGCGGAGCTCATCGCGCGCAAGCTCCGCAGCGCCGAGGCGCTGGCCCAGAGCCTGCGCGCGAAGGGCAACGCCCTCTATGCGCTGAACGAGCACAAGGTCGCGGTCGAGCACCACGAGCAGGCCGCCCGGCTCTTCGAGAAGGTAGGGAAGCCCACAGAGGTGGGTCGGACCCTCAGCACGTCCATCCAGCCCCTGATCCTGCTGGGCGAGTACTCGCGGGCGCAAGAGGCGGCGGCCCGCGCACGCGAGATCTTCACCCGGGAGGGCGACGAGCTGCGGCTGGCGCGCCTGGAGCTCAACGTCGGGAACATCTACCACCGCCAGGACCGCTTCACGGAGGCGCTCCGCTGCTACGAGCAATCCTACGAGGGGCTGCTGCCCCTGAAGAACGTCGAAGGGATCGCGGCGGCGCTGAGCAACGTGGCGATGTGCCTGATCAGCCTGAACGACTTCCCTCGGGCCCTCGAGACCCATCGCAGGGCCCGGGCCTTCTGCGAAGAGCATGGGATGCCCACCCTGGTGGCGCTCGCGGACTACAACATCGCCTACCTGTATTATTTCCGCGGCCAATACGGCCGGGCCATCGAGGCGCTCAAGGCGACGCGCGAGGCCTGCCGGAAGCTGGGCGACGCGTATCTGGCGGCCCTGTGCCCCATGGACCTGTCGGAGATCTACCTCGAGCTGAACCTCAGCCAGGACGCGGCCGAGATGGCGGAAGAAGCGCTCGACGGCTTCCGCCAGCTCCGCATGGGCTACGAGACCGCCAAGTCCCTCGGCTACCTCGCGATCGCCCACGGCCAGCAAGGGAAGGTGCTCCGCGCCCTCGACCTGTTCACGGAGGCGCGGGGGATGTTCGTTCGTGAGCAGAACACCGTCTGGCCGGCGCTCCTCGACCTGTACCAGGCGGTGATCCTCCTCGGGGCCGGCCGCCTCTTCGAGGCTCGCCGCTCGTGTCTGGCGGCTCTCCAGTTCTTCCTGTCCTCGGCCCTCCCGAGCAAGGCCGTTCTCTGTCGTCTGCTGCTGGCTCGCCTCGCCGTGCGCATGGGCGACATGGAGGCGGCTCGCCAGGAATGCGACGAGGCCGCCCGGAGCCTCGCGAGCCTGGACCTGCCCGCGTTGAGCTTCCAGCTGCACTACGTGAGGGGCCAGATCGAGCAGGCCGGGGGCCAGCCCGGGGCCGCCTACGAGTCCTATCGCGCCGCCCAGCAGTTCCTGGAGGCCCTGCGCAGCAACCTGCGCGGCGAGGAGCTGAAGATCGCCTTCATGAAGAACAAGCTGGAGGTCTACGAGGGCCTGGTCGAGCTCTCGTTGGCCCGCGGCTCGGACGAGAGCTCGATCGAGGAGGCGTTCTCCTACGTCGAGCAGGCCAAGTCCCGCAGCCTCCAGGACCTGATTCGGCGAGCCGCGCCCCCCGCGGGCGCCGGCTCCGCAGGCAAGAGCGAGCTGGTCCGGCGGGTGAGCGACCTCCGAGAGGAGCTGAACTGGTACTACCACCGCATCGAGGCGGAGCAGCTCTCGCAGGAGCGCCGGACCGCCGAGCGCCTCGAGCGGCTGCAGAGCCAGGTGCAGGCCCGTGAGAGCGAGTTCCTGCGCGTCCTCCGCGAGCTGCCGGCATTGGAAGGCGAGTCACTCGAGCTCTTCGCCCCCCTGAGCCTGCCCCTCTCCGGCATCAGGGCCACACTGCCGGGGGACGCCATGCTGGTCGAGTACTTCCGCGTCGGTCCCCGGCTGCTCGCCTTTCTCGTCACCCGCGACACCCTGAAGGTGGTGCCGGTGGCGCTCGTGGCCCGGGTGCAGCACCTGCTGCGGCTGCTGCAGTTCCAGCTCTCCTGGGCCCTCCCGCACCCGGGCGAAGTGTCGCCGGGCTCCCGGGAGTCGCTCCTCCTCGCCACCCAGGCCCACCTGGCCGAGCTCTACCAGGAGCTGCTGGCTCCGCTGCGCCCGCACCTCGAGGCGACGCACCTGATCTTCGTGCCACACGACGTGCTGCACTACGTCCCCTTTCACGCGCTCTACGACGGCCGGCAGCACCTGATCGACGCCTTCTCGGTCTCGTACGCGCCGAGCGCCACCGTCTACGCTCTCTGCCACGACCGGGTGACCAATGGCACCGGGCCCTCCCTCATTCTCGGCGTACCGGAGCCGCAGACGCCTTTCATCCTTCAGGAGGTCCAGTCGGTCGCCGCCCGGCTGCCTCGGCCGGAGCTGTACCTGGGCCCGGAGGCCACCGGCGCCATCTTGCGCACGAAGGGAGAGGGGAGCCGGTTCGTCCACATCGCCTCCCACGGCTTCTTTCGGAGCGACAACCCGATGTTCTCGGGGATACGTCTGGGCGGCTCCTACCTCACGCTCTACGACCTTTACAGCCTGAAGCTGCCGGCGGAGCTCGTCTCGCTGAGCGCGTGCGTGACGGGGCTCAACGTGATCGCCGCGGGAGACGAGCTGCTCGGGCTGGCGCGGGGCCTCTTCTGCGCGGGGGCGGCATCGCTCCTGGTCGCGCTCTGGGAGGTCCCCGACGAGAGCACGGCGGAGTTCATGAGGGCCTTCTATGGGCGCTTTCTCTCGGCTCCCAACCGGGCGGTGGCACTGAGAGACGCCATTCTGGAAATCCGCGAGCGTTATCCCCACCCCCTCCATTGGGCCCCTTTCGTGCTGTCGGGCAAGGTCTTTGCTTAGTCACCGCTCAGCGTTTTTTTCTTTTGGGGGACCCTATATTTTTGGGCTCTCGGCTCTCCTCTTTTAGCTGCTACTTCTTAACGGCGTCCTTCGGCGTCGGGGACGGAGAGACCGCATGGCCGAGATGAAGACAGGGATGGCGCGGGGAAGGCACTTCTCGGAACGGGGAGGGCACTTCTCGGAAGAGGATCTCGTGGATCATGCCCGCCAGCAGGGGAGCGTCGAGCAGCGTGCTCGCCTGGCCCGGCACCTGGAGTCAGGTTGCGAGCGATGCGGGCCGACGCTTCATTTCTGGCAAGGTGTGATCGGGCTGGCCGGCCAGGAAGCCTCCTACCGGCCACCCGAGGGGGTCGTCGGCCAGGCCCTGGCGGAGTTCGCCTTTCGGAGGCCCGAGGGGCTCCTCGGGCGGGTGACGAGGAGCGCTTCTCTCGTCTTCGACAGCTTCCGACAGCCGCTGCCGGCGGGGGTGCGCACGGCCGGTCTCTCCCCGCGGCAGCTGCTCTACAAGGCGGGACGGTACCTGATCATGCTGCGCGTGGAGCCGGCTGCCGGTTCGGACCGCCTGTCCGTCGTGGGGCAGATCCTGGATGAGGCGAATCCGAAGACGGGGCTCGAGGACCTGGCGGTCCTCGCGTTGACCGGCGACGAGACGGTGGAGCGCACGCTGACCAATAGCATGGGGGAGTTCCAGTTGGAGCCGAATCCCGCCTGGAACCTCCGGATTTCCGTCGGGGTTCCCGAGATCGGGTCCGTGAACGTGCCCCTGCCGACGGCCGGACCGAACGGACGGGGCAAAGCGGAACAGGAAGGCGCTCGAAGGTCAGGGCGCCGGGTGAAGGCGCGGCAGCCTTAGCGCTGCCGAGAGCAGAGGAAGGGGCTGAGGTCACATGAAGACGCGATGGCTCGTTTGGCTCGTTCTGGCGGTGTTCGTCTCGACGGTGGCGGCGACGCCCGCCCTGGCCGCGAACGGCGATCGGATCGTGCGCACGAAGAGCAGCGACGGGCTGGGCGTGATCACCTCCGCCTGCAAGCTGCTCGGGTGCACCGTCCTGGGCTCTCTGGATACGGTGCCCGGCCAGACGCAGCCCAGCTCCCTTTTCCTGGTCCGAGGCCTGGTCGATACCGTCGTGACCCTCCTGCTCAGCCTGCTCGGGATCGCCTCGATCGAGGTTGACCGGCCAGTCTCGCTCGAGCAGAGCGCGCCCTCCGACCTCGTGCAGGCGAGCGTGGCGGTCCTCGACCAGCTCGGGAAGCGGACGCCGATGACGTACTACGGGACCGTCGCCTGGGAGGGGTATCTCGATCAGCCCGCGGGCGACATCGTGGGCGTCCGGTACACCCACTGCTCTCTCGGGGCGACGGGAGCCGGGATCGTGGCGGTGATCGACAGCGGCGTCGACCCGAACCATCCCGCCCTGAAGCCCGTCTTGACCGGAGGGTACGACTTCCTCAGGAACGTGGCCGGGGGGAGCGAGATGGCGGACCTGGGACAGGCCTCGGTCGCGGTACTCGACGGAGTCTACCAGGTGAACCAGGCCTCGGTCGCCGTGCTCGACCAGGCCTCGGTGGCGGTCCTGGACGACCCCGGCCACGCCGCCTTCGGCCACGGCACCATGGTCTCCGGCATCATCCATCTCGTGGCTCCCGGGGCGAAGATCATGCCCCTGAAGGCGTTCCAAGCCAGCGGACAGGGCTACACCTCCGACATCCTGCACGCCATCTATTACGCCACCCAGAAGGGGGCGAAGGTCCTCAACATGAGCTTCAGCCGCCCCACCTCTTCGCCCGAGATGAAGCGAGCCATCGACAACGCCACCAGCAAGGGCCTCATCGCGGTGGCCGCGGCCGGCAACGACGCGAGCGCCTCCCTCGTCTACCCGGCGGCGCTCGGCAACGTGATGGGAGTGGCCTCGACCGAAGACGACGACACCCGCTCCCCGTTCTCCAATTACGGCTCCAATCTGGTCTGGGTCGCCGCCCCCGGGGCGGGGATCATCACCACGTATCCCTGGGGCAGCTTTGCCGCCGGGTGGGGGACGTCCTTCAGCGCGCCCTTCGTCTCCGGGGCGGCCGCGCTGGTCGTGGGCTTGAAGAGCAGCGCCACCTACTCGCAGGCGTCGTCGGCCATCGCCCATGCCAAGACGCTTTCCAGCGACCTGGGCTACGGGCGCCTGGACCTCGATCAGGCGATCCCCGCCGCGCGCTCTCTCTGGTACAGCACCAACACGAGCCCGGTGCCCGACAGCTGTCTTGCCCAAGGGGTCGACTGGTCGGCCGCCCCGTGATGCCGGCCGCTCTGCGCGGTCCCGAGGGTCAGGAGCCCTTCTCGTGGGCCTCCCTGCGGGTCCAGGAGCTCGAGGAGCGGGTCCGGGGGGCGCGACAGGCGACGATCTACGCCCTCAACCAGATGCTCGACCTCAAGGACCTCAACACGGGCGTGCACAGCACGCGCCTCGCGGAATGGGCGGTGCGCATCGGGCAGGAGCTGGGGATGGACGAGGCGGGGCTGGAGGACGTCGAGATCGGCGCCCTCCTGCACGACGCGGGCAAGGTTGGCGTGCCCGACGCCATCCTTCGCAAGCCCGGTCCCCTCGAGCCCGACGAGTGGCGGGTGATGCGGATGCATCCGGAGTTCTCCTGGGCGGTCCTGCGCCTGGTCCCGGGCCTGGAGAGGGCCAGCCTCTTCGCCCTGCATCACCACGAGAAGTTCGACGGGAGCGGCTATCCGTCCGGCCTCCGGGGGCAGGAGATCCCGATCGGAGCCCGCATCGTCAGCGTGATCGATGCCTTCGACGCGATGGTGGCCACGCGGCCCTACAAGGAGGGCCTGCCCTGCGAAGAGGCCCTGCGCCGGCTGATCCTCGACAGCGGGAGCCATTTCGATCCCGCGGTCGTCCAGCATTTCATCGGGATCGCCCGCGCCGAGATGCCCTCGGTCTTCGCCGCCACGGGCGTGACCCCCTCTACCGAGCTCTAGCTCCGCCCTACCGCCGTCTCCATCCCAGCCGGCCGGCTTCCTCGGCGGGTTCGGGGGCCGTTTTCATGGTTTCCCCTACACCAGTTTCCGACTCGGCCCGATTGTCGATTGTCCCCCCCGCCCAATATTCTGCAAAAGGACGGGTGCGGACGGGACCCGAGGATCCCGATCGCGACGAAAGGCGGACATGCCGTTGACGGCGTTGATCGTCGACCACGACGAGCGCTTTCGAGAGCTCGTAGGACGGCTGCTGGGGCCGGGGGTGAGGGTCGTCGGCGAGACCGGGCGAGGAGACGATGCGGTCCTCCTGGCCGCGGAGGTTCGCCCCGACGTCGTCCTGATGGACCTCGACATCCCGGGTCTCGACAGCATCGCGGCCACCCGGCAGATCAAAGCGGCGGCGCCGCGCACCAAGGTCATCCTCGTGATTCCCCACGAGGAGCAGGCTTATCTCAGCTCGACGGGGAAGACCGGGGCGGACGCGCTGCTCACCAAGCGCGCGGTCCGGACCGAGATCCTCTCCCGCATCCGGGAGGTGGTGGGGGGCTTCGGGAGCGCGTGGGACGGCCGGCAGGCGTCCGCCCTTCGCCCCAACGAGCTCTTCGAGCGGGTGGCCCGCGAGGTTTTCCTGATCTTCGACAGCTCCCGACAACCAGTGCCGGCAGGGGTGCGCGTGGTCGGACCTTCCGCGCGGCGGCTCCTGTACAGGGCGGGACGTTACCTTGTGCTGTTGCGGTTGGAGCCTGGAGCGGATTCCGACCGACTCTCACTCGTGGGGCAGATCGTCGATGAGGGATTTCCGAAGAAGCCGCTCCACGACCTGACGGTGCTCGTCTCGAACGGAAGAAGGACGGTGGACCGCACGCTCACGAACCGCTTCGGGGAGTTCCTGTTGCAGCCGGAGCCCGTGAAGGACCTCCGGCTCTCCGTCCAGGCCCCCGAGATCGGATCCTTCGTCGTGCCCCTGCCGCCCGTCGAGCGCGCTCGCGGGCGGGGTCAGCGGTCGAACGCGCGCCATCGCCAGTGAGGCAGAGATGACGAGGAGAGGAAGGGACGGAGGTCAGGTCATGAGGACGCGCTGGCTCGTTTGCGCGGCCCTCGCGCTGTTCTTCGCGGCGTCGGCTCCCCTCGCGGCGGCGTACGACCTGAACCGGTCGATCGTCCGCATCCAGAGCGGGCTCGTCGGCTGGAACACGATCAACGCGGCCTGCGCCCTGCTCGGGTGCCAGGTCCTGGGCGCCCTGGACACGCCTCCCCTCTCCGGGCCGGCGGTGCCAAGCTCGCTCTTCGTGGTCTCGGGGCTCCCGCCTCTCAGTCCCCTGAGCCTGAGCCTCCTCGGCATCGCCAGCGTCGAGGTGGACCTCCTGGTTCCGGTCAAGCAGGCGGCCCTGACCGCCCCGGACGGCCTTTTGAGCCGGACTCCGATGAGCTACTACGGAACGGCGTCCTGGGAGGGCTATCTCTCGCAGCCGGCCAGCGGGATCGTCCGGATTCCCGATACCCACTGCGCTCTCCAGACGACGGGCGACGGCATCGTGGCCGTGATCGATAGCGGCATCGACTCCGGCCATCCCACGCTGCAGCCGCTGCTGACCGACGGGTGGGACTTCACTCGGGACGTGGAGGGCGGCGACGAGATGGCGGATCTGGGGCAGGCGTCGGCCGCCGAGCTCGAGGCCGTCTACCAGGTGAACCAGGCCTCGGTCGCCGTGCTCGACCAGGCCTCCGTGGCCGTCCTGGACGACCCCGACCACGCTGCCTTCGGGCACGGCACCATGGTGGCGGGGATCGTCCACCTCGTCGCTCCCACGGCGAAGATCATGCCCCTGAAGGCGTTCCACGCCGACGGGCAGGGCTACACCTCCGACATCATCCGGGCCATCTACTACGCGATGTGGAAGGGGGCCAAGGTTCTCAACATGAGCTTCAGCAGCCCCACGTCCTCGCCCGAGATCACACGCGCCGTGTACTACGCCACGAGCTGGGGGCTCATCTCGGTGGCTTCGGTCGGCAACGACGGCAGCGCCTCCCTCGTCTACCCGGCCGCCCTCGACAACGTCATGGGCGTGGCCTCCACCAGCAACCTCGATACCCGCTCGGTCTTCTCGAACTACGGGGCCGCGCAGGTGTGGGTGGCGGCCCCGGGTGAGGCGGTCATCACCACCTATCCGTGGGGCAGCTATGCGGCCGGGTGGGGGACGTCCTTCAGTACGCCGTTCGTCTCCGGAGCGGCGGCTCTCCTCGTCGGCATGCAGAGCACCGCCAGCTACTGGGAGGCGTCGTGGGCCATCTCCCACGCGGTGCCGGTGTCCAGCGAGCTGGGCTATGGCCGCCTGGACCTCTATCAGGTGGTCCTGGCCGGGCGCTCCCTCTGGCCGGACGCCCCCCCCAGTCCCGTGCCGGAGACCTGCTCCTCCCAGGGCATCGACTGGTCGGCGGCCCCCTGAGGACTTCCCGTGCGCTACCCTACGCACGGGAGGTCGCTCATGAGACGAGTCGGAGGTGCCGCGTCCCTGGTCCTGGTCCTCGCGGGGGTCGCCTCCGCCGAGTCGCCCGTCCTGCGGTACGTGCCCAGGCACGAGGAGCTCAAGTACACCTTCGGGGGCGTGGCGCCGACGCACCGGATCCAGCCCGGCACCCGGATCGTCTCCTGGACCGAGGACTGCTTCGACGGCGCCCTGAGCAAGCCCGGGCAGAAGCCCAGCGAGGTACTGGTGCCGGGGCGCGACAATCCCCAGACCGGCCCCTTCTACGTGGAAGGGGCGGAGCCGGGCGACACCCTGGCGGTGCGCATCGAGAAGCTCGAGCCCGCGCGCGACTACGCGGTCTCCGTGGCCTCCCCCGGCTTCGGCGCCTTGAAGGGCACCGACAAGACGGCCATGCTGGGTCCGGACCTGCCGGAGACGGTCTGGTTCTACGCGGTCGACCGCGCGAAGGGCGTGGCACGCACCCGCTCGCAGGACGGGAGGCTTTCCTGGGAGGTGCCCCTCACCCCCTTTCTCGGCTGCCTGGGGGTGGCGCCGCCCTACGGAGAAGCGCGCTCCACCATCGTACCGGACAACTTCGGCGGCAACATGGACTGTCCGGAGGTGCGCGCCGGAAACACGGTCTACCTCGGAGTGCGCGTGCCGGGCGCGCTCCTGTCCTTCGGGGACGGCCACTACGCGATGGGGGACGGCGAGATCATGGGCACCGCGATCGAAGGGGCCATGGACGTCGAGCTGACCGTCGACCTGATCAAGCGCCGCGACACCCCGTGGCCGCGCATCGAGAACCCCGAGTGGATGATGTCGCTCGGGGCGGCGCGCCCCCTCGAGGATGCGGCGCGGATCGCCTTCAAGGACATGATCCGGTGGGTGCAGGAGAAGAGCGGGATGGGGGAGATGGACGCCTACGAGTTCGTGTCGCAGAACGCGCGGGCCCCCCTGGTGGAGATCGTCGATCCCGAGTACACCGTCCTCGTCAAGATCCCGAAGGGCCGCCTGCCCACGCCATCCCGCTGAGGGGCGACTCCCCTTGACCCCGTCCCCGATCCCGAGGGTGTTGACCATGAGAAGACTGCTTCCGTGCCTGTTCTCCGTCGCCTGCGCGGCGGGGGTGGCGGCCGGCGAACGGGAGGCGGAAGCACCGAGATCGGTGGGCGGGTTCGACGTCAAGAACCTCGACCCCTCGGTCGACCCCTGCGTGGACTTCTACCGGTACGCGTGCGGCGGCTGGCGGAAGGCGAACCCGATCCCGGCCGACCAGACGCGCTGGGGCCGGTTCAACGAGCTGGCCGAGCGGAACCGCAGCGTCCTCCACGACATCCTGGAGCAGGTGAAGGACGCCAAGCCCGGCCGCTCGCCGATCGAAGCCAAGGTGGGCGACTACTACGCGGCCTGCATGGACGAGTCGGGGATCGAGAAGCAGGGCCTGCGACCCGTGGCGCCGGTCCTGGCCGCGGTTGAAGCCGTGGAGTCGAAGGGCGACCTCTTCCGGCGGCTGGGAGACCACGAGGCCCACGCGCTCCCGGCGCTCTTCCGTTTCGGCTCCGCCCCCGACCTGCACGACTCCCGGCGGACCGTCGCCAGCCTGGGCCAGGGAGGCCTGGGCCTGCCCGATCGGGACGACTACCTGAAGGACGATCCCAAGTCGAAGGAGAAGCGCGAGAAGTACCTCGAGCACGTGAGCCGCCTGCTCGAGCTGTCGGGCGAGGGCGCCGCCCGGGCCGCCGCCGACGCGCAGACCGTGCTGCGCATCGAGACCGCGCTGGCCAGCGCCCACCTCGACCGCGTCGCCCTCCGCGACCCCCGGAACCGCGACAACCCCATGACCGTGGACGAGCTCGAGCAACTCGCTCCGGGCTTCGACTGGCGCGGGTTCCTCGCCGCCACCGGCGCGCCCCGGTTCACCCGCGTGAACCTGGCGAGCCGCAAGTATTTCCTGGAGACGAGCGGGCTGGTCGACGCCACTCCGATGCAGGACTGGAAGACCTACCTCCGGTGGCACGTGGTGCGGGCCGCCGCTCCCTACCTGGGCTCAGGGTTCGTGAAGGAGGACTTTCGCTTCAACCGCGAGTACCTGAACGGGGCCCGGGAGATGGAGCCGCGCTGGAAGCGCTGCGTGCAGGCGGCCGACCGCGCCCTGGGCGACGCCTTGGGCCGGCTCTACGTGGAGAAGACCTTCGGCCCCGAAGGCAAGGCGCGGGTGCGGCAGATGATCGAAGCCATCACGGCGGCCCTGCGCGAGGACATCGAGAGCCTGCCCTGGATGACCCCGGAGACGAAGACGAAGGCGCAGGCCAAGCTCCGGGCCTTCAACACGAGCAAGGTGGGCTACCCCGAGGAGTGGAAGGACTACCGCACGGTCGAGGTGAGGCGCGACGACTACTTCGGCAACTCCCGTCGCGCGGAGATGTTCGAGATCGAGCGGGCCCACCAGCGGATCGACAAGCCGACGGACCGCACGCTCTGGGGCATGACCCCCCCCACCGTGAACGCCTATTACAACTCGGCGAACAACGAGATCGTGTTCCCGGCCGGCATCCTCCAGCCGCCCTTCTTCGATCGGAGCATGGACGACGCCGTGAACTTCGGCGGGATCGGGGTGGTGATCGGGCACGAGTACACCCACGGCTTCGACGATCAGGGGAGCAAGTTCGACCCCGAGGGCAACCTCGAGAACTGGTGGACTCCGGACGACCTCAAGGCGTTCCAGGAGCGCACGGACTGCATCGCCAGGGAATACGAGGGCTTCGTGAGCGTCAAGGATCCCGCGAGCGGCGACGTCCACCTGAACGGCCGCCTCACCCTGGGCGAGAACACCGCCGACAACGGCGGCCTGCGGGTCGCCTATCGGGCCCTCCTGAAGACCCTCGAGGGCAGGAAGCGCACGCCCGTGGACGGCCACACCGAGGAGCAGCGGTTCTTCCTCGGCTTCGCCAACGTGTGGTGCCAGAACGTGACCGAGCAGGCGGCCCGCCAGCTCGCGCAGACCGACCCCCACTCGCCCGGCGAGTTCCGCGTGGTGGGCAGCGTCGGCAACATGGAGGAGTTCAAGGAGGCGTTCGGCTGCAAGGCGGGCCAGGCGATGGTGCGGGAGAACGCGTGCCGCGCCTGGTGAGCTGATCCGGCTCCCTACTCCTCCCCCCGCACGCGCCCCCGGCCCGCCTTGACCGCGGCGTCGCGCCGCTTCCCGACCATCCTCCGCTCGCGAGCGGCCGCGGTGGCCCGCGTCGGCCGGCGCGGCCGCGGTGCGATCAGGGCGCGGGCGAGGAGGGCCCGGACCTTCTCGCGGGCGTCCTCGAGGTTGCGGTGCTGGTCGCGCGTGCGCTGGCTGCTCACGAGCAGGAAGCCGCGGGCGTCGAGGCGGCCGGCGGCGAGGACAAGGAGCCGGGCTCGCGCGCCGACCGGCAGGCCGACGACCCTCGAGAGATCGACGCGCAGCTCGATCTTCGACGCGACCTTGTTCACGTTCTGGCCGCCCGGCCCGGACGAGCGGACCGCGCTGACCTCGACCGCGGAAGCGGGCACCGTCACCCCCGGGGCGACGGAAATCGGCTCGGGCACCTCCGGACGCTAGCCCGGCCCGCGCGAGCGGTCAAGGTGTGCAAGCTCAGGAGGGGTCCGCTCTCGTGCCTGCCCGAGACCGGCTCCAGATGGGGCAGGTGCCGCCCGATGTCCGACGCCGCACCACGGAAGCCCTGGCGCAACTCGGCGGGGCGCGACGGGCACCAAACCGCCGCCGGCGGCGCGCTAGCCGCTATTCGCGCTCGAGCCCTTCCCCCTGTCGGGATTCCTGGCTCAACGTCCTGGCACTCGGGCGCACATCGCCATGACACGATAGTTTTGCGGGAAGTTGCTGGTGTTCGTTCCCTGGCAGTTCCATCCGTTGTTGGCTCCCGCGGGACCGTTGTTGGCCCAGTACCACTCGAAGGAGTAGTTCTGGAGTTGACAGCCCCCGCCCGTAATCGTGTATCCGGTGTTGCAGTTCTGGAATGCCCCGCAGTCGCAGAGAGCGCAACAGCTGTAGTAAGTCGTGGGAGTGTTGGGGAAAACGATTTGTACATCCAGGGAAGTGGCAAACGGCGGGGCGAAGTACCCCAGAACGTCCGCCACGACCTGGACGGTGTTGTTGTTGGCCGCAACGCTGATGTCGTAGGTGCAAGTGTAGTAGTAGTTGTTGCAGATCGCGGCCGGAATGCCGTTCGCGATGTTCACGCCCGCCGTCCAGTTGATGATGCTGGAGAGAGGGAACCCGCTTGGGTAGGGAGTGACGGATAGGTTCCCTGGCCCCGGCGACGAGGTACCCAGGGCCACGAAGTTGATCACCACCGCCTTCGCGGGTCCTTTCGGAATTCCGCAGTCCCCCGAGGTTCCTCCTTGCCCGCTGAAGTTGACGCCCGTCGCGTAGAAGTTGCGGTAGGTACCCGCGGAGATAGGACCGCCCGTGAGGCGGGTGTCGATGATGCGGCAAGGGGTCACCGGGGTGTAGACGAAATCCTCAGTGTTGCTCCCGAGGAAAGATGGATCTACGCCGCCGCCGAGCCCGGTGCGGATCGCCGCGAGCTGCTCCAGGGACTTGGACGCCAGCTTCTTCAGGACATCGGCACGGAAAGCGGTGTCGAACCTCCGGCCCGAGGCGGCTTCCTCGCGGTCGATGATGGCTTGGGCGGCTTCCATGGCGGCGGGGTCCGCCGCCTGGTCCGGGTTTCCGATGCCGCCCGTCGGCCGTGGGTTCTGTGCTCCTCCCATGGGAGCCGCCCAGGACTTTTCTTCTCCTCCGACGGGGGCCGATCGCACGTTGGCGCCCGAGCTCAGGACCAATGCGCCAGCCAGGGCGCATCTCACCCACACTCCCCACGATCTCATAGCTCTATCCTCCACCTCCGGACCGAGCGAACTCTCGTCCGGGAAGACTTGCTTGCATCCAAGCCCGGGAGGAGGACACGCCATCATGGCGATGACGATCCCGGGTTCCTTCCCCCTTTGGGGGACACCTGTCCAGTGCGCGTTGGTTCCTCAAAGATTAAGCCTCCCGCGCGCCCCTGTCAACCGGACGGCATCCACCTTCTCGCCGTGGACGGGGCGGACCGAAGCGGTTATCCTCCTGCGGTTTGCTTCGGGAGACTCCATGACCAAACGGCGCAGGTGGGTGGTGGCGGCGTGCATGGCCGCGGGCGCGGCCTACGCGGGGAGCCGGAGCCTTCGGGCCGACGAGGACGAGGGGAAGAAGAAGGGCGGGCCGAAGGAGTTCTCCGCGCTCAAGTACCGGCTGGTGGGGCCACCCGCGGGCGGGCGGGTCGCGCGCGCCACCGGCATCCCCGGCGATCCCCTCACCTACTACGCGGCCACCGCCTCGGGCGGGGTCTGGAAGTCCACCGATGGGGGAGTGCGCTGGAAGCCGGTGTTCGACGAGCAGCCCGTCGCCTCGATCGGCTCCATCGCGGTCTCTCCCTCCGATCCGAGCGTCGTCTACGTGGGCACCGGCGAGGCCAACATCCGCGGCAACGTGGCCCAGGGCCACGGCATCTACAAGTCGAGCGACGCGGGCAAGACCTGGACGCGGGTCTGGGCCCAGGACGGCCAGATCGGTACCATGGTCGTTCATCCCCGGAACCCCGACGTCGCTTTCGCGGCCGTTCTCGGCAAGGCGTTCGGCCCGAACCCCGAGCGCGGCGTCTACCGCACGAAGGACGGCGGCAAGACCTGGCAGAAGGTCCTCTACAAGGACCCCGACACCGGCGCCTCGGACGTAGCCATGGATCCGCAGAACCCGAGCGTCCTCTTCGCCGGCCTCTGGCAGGCGCGGCGCCGTCCCTGGGAGCTCACGAGCGGGGGCCCCGGGAGCGGACTCTACGTCTCCCGCGACGGCGGCGACACCTGGACGCAGGTCAAGGACAAGGCCCTGCCCGAGGGGATCTGGGGCAAGGTCGGGGTAGGGGTGGCCCCCTCCGACCCACGGCGGGTCTACGCTCTCATCGAGGCCGAGAAGGGCGGCCTCTTCCGTTCCGACGACGGAGGCGAGACCTGGACCCTGGCCAGCCCGCGCCATGCCCTGCGCCAGCGGGCCTGGTACTACTCCACCCTCACCATCGATCCCTCGAACCCCGACGTGGTCTGGTTCCCGCAGGTGCCCCTGCTGAAGACCACGGACGCCGGCAAGACCATCAAGCGCGTGAAGGGGCTCCACCACGGCGACCACCACGACGCCTGGATCGACCCTCAGAACCCGAAGCGGATGATCACCGCCAACGACGGCGGGGTGGACCTGACGGTGAACGGCGGCGAGACCTGGTACGCGCCCCCCCTGCCCATCTCGCAGTTCTATCACGTCGCGGTGGACGACCAGGTGCCGTACCGGGTGTTCGGGGCCATGCAGGATCTGGGGACGGCCGCGGGCCCGAGCAACAGCCTGTCGGAAGATGGGATCACCCTCTGGAACTGGCACGGCGTCGGCGGGGGCGAGGCCGGCCACGCGGTGGCCGATCCCGACGATCCCGCGGTCTTCTACGCCGGCGAGTACCTCGGCATCTTCACCCGGTACGACCATCGCACCCGTCAGGCCCGGAACGTGAGCGTCTACCCGGACAACCTGTCCGGGCACGGCGCGGAGGACGGCCGGTACCGGTTCCAATGGACGGCCCCCATCGCCCGGTCGCCCCACGACCCGAAGGTCGTCTACCACGGCGGCAACGTGCTCTTCCGCACGAGCGACGGCGGGCAGACCTGGAACGCGATCAGCCCCGACCTCACGCGCAACGACAAGAGCAAGCAGAAGTGGTCGGGCGGTCCCATCACCGGAGACAACACGGGGGTGGAGCACTACTGCACGATCTTCGCGGTGGCGGAGTCGCCCCGGGAGAAGGGCCTGATCTGGACCGGCTCCGACGACGGCCTCGTCCAGGTGACGCGCGACGGGGGGAGCCACTGGACGAACGTCACCGCGAGCATCCCGCGCCTGCCGGAATGGGGGACGGTGAGCACCATCGAGCCGTCGCCTTTCGACGCCGGGACCGCCTACGTGGTGGTGGACGCGCACCGCATGGACGACGCGCGGCCGTACCTCTGGAAGACCGCCGACTACGGAAAGACCTGGAAGAGCCTCGTGCCCGGGCTGCCCGCCGACGTCTACCTGCACGCGGTCCGCGAAGACCCGAAGAAGCGCGGTCAGCTCTATGCCGGGAACGAGCGCGGGGTGTCCTTCTCCCCCGACGACGGGGCCACCTGGCGCGAGCTGAAGATGAACCTGCCCACGGTCGCCGTGCACGACCTCGTGGTGAAGGCGGACGACCTCGTGGTGGGGACCCACGGCCGGTCCATCTGGATCCTGGACGACCTGACGGCGGTCCGCGAGTGGTCCCCCGCGATAGCGGAGAAGCCGGACCACCTCTTCTCGATCCAGCCCGCCATCCGCTGGCGTCTCGCGGACGCCCTGACCAGCCACGTGAAGGGTCCGGGCGAGAACCCGCCGGTGGGAGCGGTGATCCAGTACGCGCTCAAGGCCAAGCCCAAGACCGACGTCACCCTCGAGATCCAGGACGCGGGGGGCAAGACCATCCGTACCCTCAGCAGCAAGAAGCAGGAGCCGGAGGAGCCGGAGGACGCCCCCGACGCGGGCGACGGCGACAAGCCGACCCTCCTCCCCCTCGATCCGGGCGTGCAGCGGGTGGTGTGGGACCTCCGGTACGAGGGGGCCAACTGGATCCGCAAGGCGAGGGTCGACTCGGGCAACCCGAAGAAGGGCCCCCTGAGCCTGCCGGGCCGCTTCACCGCCAGGCTGACCGTGGATGGAGAGACGCTCTCGGCACCCCTCGAAGTGAGGCCCGACCCGCGGGTGAAGGTCCCGGCGGGCGACCTCGAGGAGCAGCTCCGCTTCGCCTTGAGCCTCCGCGACGAGGTGAGCCGCCTGACCGGCATCGTGAACCAGGTCCGCTCCGTGCGGGAACAGCTCCGCGCGGCGAAGGAGCGGCTGGGGGCGGACGCGCAGGCGGCGCCCCTCTTCAAGTTGGGGGAGGATCTCGTCCGCAAGTGCGACGCCCTCGAGGACCGGTTGCACAACCCTTCGGCCGAGGTCACCTACGACATCCTCGCCATGAAGGGCGGGACCCGCCTCTACTCGAAGCTCGTCCCCCTCTACGGCTGGGTCGATCAAGGCGACGGGCGGCCCACCGCGGCCATGCGCGAGGTCTACGCCGAGCACGCCCGGGAGCTGAAGGGGCTCGAGGACGAGTGGAAGGAGCTGCTCGCGAACGACCTCGCGGCGATCAACGAGCAGGCGAAGTCCCTCGCGATCCCGTTCGTCACGGTGGACGCGGGCAAGCCTGCGCCCTGACCCGATTCCCCGTCTCTAGGCGCGAGCCGCGCTGGTTGCCGCGTCGGGCAGGGGCCCGAGCCCGCGGGCCTTGCGATAAGCGGTGAGGCCGGCGGCCAGGATGCCCACGGAGGCCTCCAGGTCTTCCCGCTTGAGCACGTAGGCGATGCGCACCTCGTCCCGGCCGAGGCCCGGGGTCGCGTAGAAGCCGGCGGCGGGGGCCACCATGACGGTGGCGCCGCCGAGGCTGAAGTCCGAGAGCATCCAGGAGGCGAAGTCCTCGCTGTCGTCGACCGGCAGCCGGGCGACGAAGTAGAACGCCCCCTCGGGTTTCCGCAGGAACACGCCGGGGATCCCGCTCAGGCCACGGTGGAGCACGTCGCGCCGGGCCTCGTACTCGCGGACGACCCCCTGCGCGTACTCGGGGCCGAGCTCGCTGGCCCCCGCGGCCACGAGCTGGGCGAGGCCGGGAGGGGAGAGCCGGCTCTGGGCCATGCGCAGGCAGGCCAGGTAGAGGTCGCGGTTGCGGGTGGCCAGGGAGCCCAGGCGGATGCCGCAGGCGCTGTACCGCTTCGACAGGCTGTCCACCACCACCACGTTCTCCTCGAAGCCGGGGAGGGCGAGCGCGCTCGCCAGCTTGCGCCCGTCGTACACGAACTCGCGGTAGACCTCGTCGGACACCAGGAAGAGCCCGTGGTCGCGGCAGAACGCCGCCACCGCCAAGAGCTCCTCCGGCCCGTAGACGGTGCCGGTCGGGTTGTTGGGGTTGCAGAGCAGCACCAGCCGCGTGCGGGGGGTGAGCGCGCCCTCCCAGGCCTCGCGGGGCGGCAGGTGGAAACCGTCCTCTCCCCGGCAGGTGAGGGCCCGCAGGCGCAGCCCGGCCATGGTCGCGAAGGCCTGGTAGTTCGTGTAGAAGGGCTCGACCAGCAGGACGTCGTCGCCCTCGTTCGCGCAGGCCATCATCGCGAAGAGCACGGCTTCGCTGCCCCCGGTGGTGGTGATCAGCTCGTCGGGGGAGAGGGAGATCCCGAGCCGCCGGTAGTACTCGACGAAGGTCGCCAGGCACTCGGAGGTGCCGACCGAGGGCGAGTAGGCGAAGATCCGGGGCGCCTGGGCGAGCCGGCGGCGCATGGGCTCGGGAGTCGGGAGGTCGGGCTGGCCGATGTTGAGGTGATAGACGCGCACCCCGCGCCCCTTCGCCGCCTCGGCCAGGGGCATGAGCTTGCGGATGGGAGAGGCCGGCATCCGGCGGCCGCGTTCCGAGACCAAGAGGGGCATGCCGCCTCCTTACTTCCAGCTCAGCCGGCTGGTGCCGGTCTCGTCCCGGTCGGTGGTCACCACCGCGTCCAGGCTCCAGCTCACGATGCCCGGCGGCCACTCGCCCGCCACCTCCCCGAGGAGCGCGCGCTGCTGCGGGGCCACCTCGCGGGTGGCGGGGGCGATCGAGGCGGGGGCGCGACTGCCGTTGACGGTGGTGGTCGCGTTGAGCGCCTTCACCCGCACCATCTTCCGGCTCTCGTTCACGAGGTAGATGCGGACCCCGTAGGGCTCGCCCGCCTTCGCGGGGGCCGGCGTGACCTCGAACTCGATCCGGCCCGCCAGGTCCGGGATCTGCCGTTTCTTGACGTCGGCGGTCTCGAAGCCCGCGAGGTCGCCGCCCGCGCTGCGGCTCGCGATCGTGGTCTTGCCCCCCACGAACCGGCGGAGGGCGGCCGCGGGGGCAGCCGGCTCGGGGAGGGTGGTGCCCGGGAGCGCCGGACCGGGAGGGGGGGCGGCGGCGGACGATGGCTCGGCGGCGGGGTGCGAGGTGACGCTCGGCGCCGGCAGCGGGGCCTTGACCGCGCGCCCCGCCCGGTCGAAGGCGTCGCGCGATTCGAGGAAGGCGCGGGTGGCGCTGGCGAACTCCCCTTTGGCGAAGAGCGCTTCCGCGTCGCGCGCGAAGCGCGCCGCCTGGGCGAACCCGTCGCTCCCCGTCGCCTGGGAGCGCTCGGCCTCGTCGCGGGCCTGCTTCATCGAGCGCGAGGCTTCCTCGGCCCGTGACCGGAAGGCGGAGTCCAGCCTCGTGGTGAGCTGGCCGGCGGCCGGGTGGCGCGGGTCCAGCTCGAGCACGCGCGAGAGCTCACGCGACGCCTTCGCGGTGTCCCCCGCCTCGACCGCCCGCGTGGCGGTGGCCACCGCCGACCCCAGCGCGGCCTGCCGGTCGGTCGCTTCGCGCAGGATCCGCCGCGCCTCCGCGTTGAAGGGCGCGACCTTGAGCACGCCCTGGGCCTGGTCCGCGGCCGCCCGGTAGTTCTTGTCCGCGAGCTCGCGCGAGGCGAGCTTGAGCTGGGTCTGGACGAGGGCCTGGGTCAGGGCCTCGGCCCGGTCCGGGTCGGCGAAGCCCGCCTCCGTCGGCGGGCGCTGCGCGCGCACCCAGAAGTACCCGCCGGCGGTGAGGCCGGCCGCGGCCAGAGCGCCGAGACCCAGGAGGGCCGCGGTGGGCCGGCCACGACGGGCGGGGGCGAGGCGGGCGCTCCGCCGGCCTGCCACCCGTTCGATCCGGGTCGCCGCCTGCCCGGAAAGGGTGGGAGCCGGCGGTGGGAGCCGCGGCGACGCGTCCGGGCGGCCCATGTCGAGGGCCCCCGTGGCGGAGCCGAGGGACTGGCCGGCCGCCGTAAGGGCCGCTCGCATCTGCTCCGCGGTCTGGAACCGCAGCTTCTTGTCCTTGACCATCGCCTTCTCGACCACCTCGACCAGGATGCGGGGCACCTCGGGCGACCACTGGCGGATGGCCGGGGGCTCCTTGTGCACGACCTGGAAGAGCACTCCCGGGGTGGAGTCGGCGTCGAAGGGCTTGTGGTTGGTGAGCAGCTCGTAGAAGACCGCCCCCGCCGAGAAGATGTCGGAGCGGGCGTCCACCTTGTCTCCCAGCGCCTGCTCGGGAGACATGTAGTTCGGCGTGCCGAGGACGATCCCCTCCTGGGTCATGTTCGAGGTGCTCATCCTGGCGAGCCCGAAGTCCACGATCTTCACCTGCCCGTTGGGCTGGATGTGGACGTTGGCGGGCTTCAGGTCGCGGTGGACGACGCCCTTCGAGTGGGCGAAGGCGAGGGCCGAGCAGATCTGGTCCATCACCCGCACCTTCTCCTCGAGGCTCGGGAGGAGGCGGCGCTCGATGGCGTCGCGGAGGTCGGCCCCCTCCAGCAGCTCCATCGCCATGAAGATGAGGTCCTTCTCCTCGCCGAAATCGTGCACGGTGACGATGTTCGGGTGGTTGAGGAGCGCCGCCGCCTGCGCCTCGCGGTGGAACCGCTTGTGCATTTCGTCGCCCGCGTCGACGCTGGCGGACATGGTCTTGATGGCGACGAAGCGGTTCAGCACAGGGTCGTGGGCCTTGTAGACCCGACCCATGGTGCCCCGGCCGATCTCCTCCAGGACCTGGTACTTGCCGATCCGCTCGATGTCCATCGCTCGTCCCGGGTTGGCCGAGGTCGGATCTTACCACCTTAGTCGGGCCTGTGCGCCCGCTCACGGCCCGTTACGGCGCCCCGCTCGTACCGGATGACATCGGGAGGTAGACGTTTCCCGTTCCCTGGAGGGGCTATTGACCCTGCCTGGGACCTCTCGTACGCTCATTTGATCCCACTCCCCTCCCTGGAGGTTGACGTGTCCATGCGCCTTCGCGCCCTCGGCCTCGTGTCGAGCGCTCTCACGGTCGTGCCGGTCGCGGCGAGCGCTCAAGTCGCCATCGAGCACCAGGACGTGGCCTGCATCGTGGCCGGCCAGTTCCCGGTGCTGGATGCGTGCTTCCGGCCCGGAGCGGACCTCGCGCGGGCGCGGGTGTACTTCCGCCCGGAGGGGGCCCCGAGCTGGTACTACGTCGAGGCGTCGACCCCGACCCCCCCGAAGGCGAGCGACCCCGCGGAGCTCCTTTGCCGGCGGGCAACCTTGCCCAAGCCCAAGAAGAGCCTGCTGGAGAAGCACGTCGAGTACTACCTGGAGGCGACCGGGAAGCGACTGGAGAGCAGCCAGACGGAGACGTACCGTCCCCTCGTGGTGAAGAGCGAAGGGGAGTGCAAGAAGAAGGTGGTGGCGCCCTTCGTCCCCAACGCGGTGGTGCAGGTGTTCCCGGCGATGCCGGCGGCGTTTGCCGCCGGGGGCGGCTTGTCCGGGGCCGCGGTGGCGGCGGTGGTGGGGGCGGGGGTTGCGGGAGGCACGGGGGTCGTGGTGGCGGCGACGAACGGCGGCGGGCCGGCCCCGACCACGCTCGCTCCGGTGACGACCACCCAGCCTCCGATAACGGTGCCGCCGACCACGGCCACCACGACCTTGCCGCCCGCGGTTGCCTTCAACCCCACGTTCAAGGTGTTCAACGGCGGGATGCTGGAGACCGGGTCGACGGTTTCGGGAACCGAGCCGCTCAAGCTGCGGTTCTTCATGTGCGAGAGCACGGGGCCGCTGCCCCTCAAGTACAACGTGCTCGTGAATGGCGGCGTGGTCACCGCGGGCTGCGATTCGACGATCACGTTCAGCAGCGGCGGCTTCACGACCGGGCTGGGCGTGGTGGTGGCTTCGCGAGGCGGGGTAAGGGCCTCGGGGACCGCCTATAGCGTGCTGATGCAGATCCAGTCGGACGGGCCGGGCAACAACCCCAAGGACAGCCGGGCCCTGATCGTCGATGTGACGCCTTGCAGCAGCACTCCGACGGTGGCCCTGACCTCCCCCAAGGGCGCGCAAAGGTTCGCCACCCCGCCCACCTTCACCATCGACTTCAGGTCGAACGCAAGCGATCCCGGTGGCATAGACCACGTGGACTATTTCCTCGATTTCCTGCCGGAAAAGCCGGGCTACCTGGCGGGCTCTTCCTCGAGTGGCCCCGGCTACGCGGCGTCGGTCACCTCCGACAAGTTGAAGGCAGACGGCGTATTCCTCAGCTGCGGGAGGACCGTCCAGGTCTACGCGGTGGCCTACAACCTATGCGGCATCAGCGCGACCTCCTCCCCGAAGGTCGACATCTTCATTGCCGACAATTCGCTCGGATGCTTAACCTTCGCATCCGAGAGCTTGCGTGAACGGAAGCCCGCATGGACGAGCGACCTGAGCGTGCCGGGCGGTCGAGGCCAGGTCGTTCTCAACGGCAGCGACGCGAGCTTCCCGGCCGCGGGAGGCCGGGTGCCTCTGGCCGGCCATCCACGCATCGGCGAGAACCGGGTGGAGGCCACCCTGGTGCAGGCCACGGGGCAGCCGGGCCTCTGGCGCTTCGAGCTGGGCGCCCAGCGGTCCCTGGAGCCGGGAAGCCTCAGGGTGATCGCGGGAGAAGTGGCGCTCGTCACCCCCGATTCGATGGCTTTCCGGATGAAGGGCCGGCCGGGCGAGCGCGTGGTGTTCACTTTTCACGCGCGGTGACGCCGGCCCTCCGAAGCCTGCGCCGGGTCACCGCTTGTTGAGGGACCGCTGGTCTTCTGCGGCGAGCCGGGCCAGCCGCCCCACCGCCTCCGACTGCAGCCGGAGGTCCCGGGCCGTGCGCGGAGGCAGCTCCAGCACCTGTTGGAGCTGGGCCATTGCTTCCCGCGGCTTCTTCCTGCGCTCGAGGGTGAGGGCGAGCTGGTAGCGGACGAAGGGATCGTCCGGATCGAGCTCGATGGCCACGCCCAGCAGCCGCTCCGAGTCCTCGAGCGAGCCCTTGGGGAGGCCGCCGAAGAGGCCGCTCGCGATCCCGCGCACGAACCAGCCGAGGCCCGAGAGCTCGCGGTAGGTGATTCCGAGGACCGCGTAGGCGGGGACGAAGCACGGGTCGATGGCCAGAGCCCGGCGCGCGGCGGCCTCGATCTCGCGGGAGAGGCGCACCTTCTCCGGGCCGTCGCGGAAGGCGATGAGGTTGGCGTTGGTGGCAGCCACCCAGTAATGGCTCTCGGGCTCGTCGGGGCGCGTGGCGCGGAGGGCTTCCGCGAACCGCAGGGCCCGCTCGAAGAACGCCTCGGCCTCGGGTCCCGTGGCTGACTCACCCTGCGCGTTCAGGACCTGGGCCAGGGCGAGGCGGGCCTCCACGGCTTCCGGATCGAGACCGAGGGCGCGCTCGAACCCCGCCGCCGCCCCCGCGTCGTCGAAGGCG
>Ga0137361_10000121_pt1 | contig 36360 bp, 32 predicted proteins | sample Mad1_80_16metaG_FD_104923 | JGI IMG/M metagenome (GOLD analysis project Ga0137361, IMG submission 104923) | Vadose zone soil microbial communities from Angelo Coast Range Reserve, California, USA - Mad1_80_16 metaG | ecosystem: Environmental > Terrestrial > Soil > Vadose zone | place: USA... | reverse complement strand
GTCCTCCTCATCGTGCACGGCCTGGCCGAGCACTCCGGGCGCTACGCGCACGTCGGGCCCCGCTTCGCGGGAGCCGGCTACGCCGCCTATGCGCTCGACCATCGCGGCCACGGCCTCAGCCCGGGCCGCCGCGTGCACGTGGGCCGCTTCGCGGAGTACCTCGATGACGTCGACGCCCTCACCGCCGTCGTCCGCGCGCGCCATCCCGCGCTTCCTCCCGTGCTGGTGGGCCACTCCCAGGGCGGGCTGGTCGTGCTCGGCAGCGCGCTCGAGCGGCCGCGCGGCCTCGCGGGGGCGATCGTTTCCTCGCCGCTCCTCGGCGTGCATCCGGCCACCCGGGCGTCGCCCGTCCTGATCGCCGCCGCGCGGCTGCTCTCCGTGCTGTGGCCGAGCGTCCTGATCTCCAATCACGTGGACGCTTCCCGCCTGTCCCGGGACCCGGCGGTCGGCCGTGCCTACCTCGCGGATCCCCTCGTCAGCCACCGGGTCTCGCCCCGGTGGCTCACCGCGGTGTCGGGTGCGATCGCGCGCGTCCAGCAGGACGCGCCCTCCCTCTCAATCCCCGTCCTGTTGATGATCTCCGGGGCCGACCGGATCGTCGACCCCGAGGCCTCGGTCCGCTTCGCGTCCCGCGCGCCCGCCCAGCTCGTGGATCTCGTCCGCTGGGACGGCTTCTATCACGAGATGTTCAACGAGCCGGATCGCGAGACCGTCTTTCGCCGGATGGAGGCGTGGCTCGCGGCGCGAGTTCTCTAACCGATCCCCGCGACCTGCCGCAGGACGTCGTAGCGGTTGACGATCCCCACGAGCTGGCCCTCCCGGCGGACGAGGGCGGCCGGCGTCTCCTTGGAGAGCAGGGTGGTCAGCCGGTCGAGGGGCACGTCGGCGTCCACCACCGGGAAGGGCGAATGCATGAACTCCGAGACCGGCCGGTCCAGGATCTTCCCGTCCTCGAGCGCGCGGGCCATGAGCGGTCCCTCCCCCACCGAGCCCACGCAGTCGTGGCCGTCGATCACCGGGATCTGCGAGACCCCCCAGGTGCTCATCAGGTTGAGGGCCTGGCGCACGCTCCCGGAGGGAGCCACCGACACGAGGGCGGGAAGGTCGCGGGGATGGCGACCGAGGAGCTGGCCGGCGGTGACCCGCTCGGACTCCAGCATCTGGTTCTCGCGCATCCAGGCGTCGTCGTAGAGCTTCGAGAGGTAGCGCTCCCCCGTGTCGCAAAGGATCGTCACCACCATCGCGTTCGGGTCGTCCGCCTGCCGCGCCACCTCCAGGGCCGAGAAGACGTTCAGCCCCCCGGAGCCCCCCAGGAAGATCCCCTCCTCGCGGGTCAGGCGCCGCGCGGTCCGGAAGGCGTCCGCGTCGGAGACCGTGATCCAGTCGTCGATCACGTCGAAGTGGAGCGCGGTCGGGATCTTGTCCCCCCCGATGCCCTCCACCTTGTAGGGAAAGCCCTGGCCCTTCGCGTGGCTCTTCGCATACTCCTTGTAGATCGAGCCCACGGGATCCCCCGCGATCACCTTGACCTTCGGGTTCTTCTCCTTGAGGTAGCGCCCGGCCCCGGAGACCGTCCCCCCCGTCCCGGGGGAACAGACGAAGTGCGTGACCCTGCCCTTCGTCTGCTCCCAGATCTCGGGGCCGGTCGTCAGGTAGTGCGCCTCGGGGTTGACGGGGTTGTAGTGCTGGTCGGCGAGGATGGCCCCCGGCGTCGCGGCCACGATCGCCTTCGCCTTCTGGATGTAGTACTCGGGGTGGTCGGGGGGCACCGCGGTCGGCACCACGATCACCTCCGCCCCGTAGGCGCGCAGGAGGCGGATCTTCTCCCCGGACATCTTGTCGGGGATGGTGAAGATGCAGCGGTAGCCCTTGAGCGCGGCAGCGATCGCGAGGCCCACCCCGGTGTTCCCGCTCGTCCCCTCCACGATCACGCCCCCCGGCTTCAGGGCCCCGCTCCGCTCCGCCGCCTCGATGATGGCGAGGCCGATGCGGTCCTTCACGGAGCCGCCCGGGTTCAGGTTCTCCGCCTTTCCGTAGACGGGAGTGCGGATCCCCCGGCCGATCCGATGGAGCCGCACCAGAGGCGTCCAGCCGACCGCCTCCAGGATGTTTTCGAAGGGCTCCGGGTTGCGCGGGCTGGGCATGGCTGAGGCTACGGCCGAGGCGAGCCGGGAGTCAAGGATCAGAGCCCCGGGGCGCGCTCTTCGATGACCCGCAGGCTCTTCCAGCGGCCGGAGCGGAAGCGGCCGACCATCAGGAGCCCGAGCAGGATCACGTAGGCGCTGGCCGCGCTCCAGGCGACGTAGACGCCGCCCCCCAGGAGCACGCAGGCGACGTACCCCGGCAGGAGCATCGCGCTCCACGAGAGGACCACCGTGAGGCCCAGGGGATAGACGGTGTCGCCCGCCCCCTTGAGCCCTGCGGCGAAGATCAGGTTCATCATGTCGAATATCGAGTAGACGGCCACGAAGCGGAGCAGGACGCTCGCGATCGCCGCCACCCCCGCGAACACCGCGGGATCCGCCCCCGCCGCGTAGGGGGCGAGCAGCGGACCCGAGCCGAAGACGTAGAGGGCGCCGCACGCCAGCACGTAGAGTAGGCTCATCCCGAACGCGGAGTAGACGGTCCGCTCCGCGAGCTCCGGCTTCCCGGACCCGAGATAGCGGCCGACCAGCGAGGACACGGCGACCGCCAGCCCCACCATGGGCATGAACACGATCATGTTCAGGTTGAAGGCGATCCCGCTCGCGGCCAGGGGCTCGGTGCCGATGCGCCCCACGATCATCATGAACAGCGCGAACGCGCCCACCTCGATCGAGTACTGCAGGCCCGTGGGCATCCCGAAACGGAGGAGCCGCCCGAAAAGGGGCGCCTCGAAGCGCCAGCCCGACAGCGTCCGGTAGGCTTCACGGAAGCGGGGACGCGCGATCAGCCACGCGTAGACGGCCGCTCCCGCCACCTGCGAGACCACCGTCGCCCAGGCGGCCCCCGCCACCCCCCACCGCGGGAAGCCCGCCTTCCCGAAGATCCAGAGATAGTCCAGAACGACGTTCACCGCGGTCGCGAGCACGTTCACGCAGAGGATGACCAGCATGTTCCCGCGCCCGGCAAAGAAGGTCGAGAGGGTCGCCATGAGTACGACCGGAAACGCCCCCACCATCAGGATCCGGGCGTACTCGACCTCGTGGGCCCGGACCCGGGGATCGTGGCCCGCGAAGGCGAAGATCGGCTCCGCGAGGGGGGCGAGCGCGGCCACGAGCGCGCCCGCCGCCAGGGAGAAATACACTCCCTGCCAGACCGCGGGGCCGATCCGCTCGGGCCGCCCCGCCCCGAAGTACTGGGCGACGAACGTGGTCAGGTACTCACCGGTGCCGGTGAAGAGCGCGATCAGGGACCAGACCGTGAAGAGGCTGGTGACCGCGCCCGCCACCGCTTCCGCGGAGTACCAGGTGAGGAAGAGCCGGTCCACGAAGGTCTGGATCGTGAAGGACATGTGACCCAGGATCAGCGGATAGGCCATGAGCAGGACTTCGCGCCCGCCCCCCGGCCCCTCCCAGCGCTTCCTCAACGTGGCCTCGCGAAACGGCCAGGCTAGCACAAGGGCGCGTGCTAGCATCGCCCGCATGGCCCTGGCCGCGCGACCCGCGCCCGAATGGGCCCGCGACGGGATCGTGTACGAGGTCTTCCCCCGCGTCTTCTCTCCCCCCGGCACCCTGGCGGGGGTGACCGCCCGCCTGGACGAGATCCGGAAGCTGGGAGTCACGATCGTGTGGCTGATGCCGATCCACCCGATCGGCCGGGCCAAGCGCAAGGGCACCTACGGCAGCCCCTACTCGATCCAGGACTATTACGCGGTGAACCCCGACTACGGGACCAAGGAGGACCTGAAGACGCTGGTGCGGGAGGCGCACGCCCGCGGGCTCAAGGTCATCCTCGACGTGGTCGCCAACCACACCGCCTGGGACAGCGTCCTCATGTCGGAGCCCGAGCGGTACCGCCGCGACGCGAGCGGCCGGGTCCTCCCGCCGAACCCCGCCTGGTCCGACGTGGCCCAGCTCGACTACGCGAACCCGCGCACCCGCCGCCTCATGGTCGACGTGCTGGAGCACTGGCTGCGCGAGGCCGACCTCGACGGCTTCCGCTGCGACATGGCCGGCCTCCTCCCCACGTCGTTCTGGGAGGAGGCGCGCCCCGAGCTCGACCGGGTGAAGCCCGGCCTGTTCCTGCTCGCCGAGTGGAGCGGCCCCGAGCTCCTGCGGAAGGCCTTCGACGCGGACTACGACTGGCCGTTCCACACCGCGCTCACCCGGGTGCTGTCCCGGGGGTCGCCCGCCTCGGACATCCGCGCCACCTGGGAGGACGAGCGCCGCACCTTCCCCGAGGGGACCCTGCACCTGCGCTTCTCCGACAACCACGACGAGCGGCGGGCGGTGGCGCGTTTCGGTGAAGCCGCGGCCCTGGCCGCGTCCGCGCTGGTGCTCACCCTGGACGGCATTCCCCTCGTGTACAACGGCATGGAGGTCGGGGACACCGCGGAGTCGGGCGGCCCGGCCCTCGGCGAGCGCCTGCCGATCTTCTGGCCGATCACGGAGCGCCGGCCCGAGTTCCCTCGCTTCTACGCCCAGATGATCGCGCTCCGGAGGGCCCACGCCGCCCTTCGCCAGGGGGAGACGGTCTGGCTCCCGAGCTCGGACGAGAGCCGCGTCGTCACCTACCTGCGCCGGGGAGGAGGCGAGGAGTTCCTGATCGTCATCAACCTGTCCAGCCACCCCTGGGCCGGCCCGATCCCGATCGAGAGGCCCGCCGACCTGGTCGAGGTGACCCCCGACGTCCCGCCGCCGCTCCTACCCGGGGCGAGCACCTCCGAGCGTACGCTCGCGCCGGTGTCGTGGCCCACGCTCAGGATCGATGCCTGGGGTTTTCGCGTGTTCCGCCGGCCGATCGCCTAGACCGACCGGCGGCCCCTCATCCCGCGACCTGGGAGGGCGCCACCTTCAGCTCTTCGTCCGCGCCGTCGAACGAGAGGGCGGCGGCGAGGCGCTGCGTGCGGTCGAATGCCTCCTCGCGGCTCCCCGACTCGATCAGCTCCCCGGCCAGGCGCGCGTGGGTGTCCGGCCGGGCGTCCGCGAGGAGCCGCTCGAGCGGCGAGAAGACCTCCGGGAGGGGCAGCCGTGACTGGAGCAGCGGGTGATCCCGGGAGCGCTCCTCGAACTCGGCTTCGGGCAGCGGCCGGTAGCGGCAGAAGAAGTTCAGGTGCCAGGGCAGGAAGCCCAGGGCCCGGCGCCGGCCACGCTCGTCATCCCGGAAATGCTCGCGAAGCAGCTCCACGAAGCGCCAGATCACGGCGAAGCGCTCCTCGGGGGTGGGCAACCAGCTCCGCCCCTCCCGGATCTCCCGGAAGAGCCACGGCTTGATCAGGGCGCCGCGCGCCAGCATGACCGAGGTCACGCCCGAGCGGGCCATCCGCTGCCGCGCCTCGTAGTGGGTCAGGATGTCGCCGTTGCCCACCACGGGAACTCCGCGCTCCGCGGCCACCCTGCCGATGAGGTCCCAGTCCGCGGCCTTGCTGTAGCGCTGCTCGCGCGTACGGCCGTGGATCGTGATGGCGGCCGCCCCCGCCTCCTCGCAGGCACGCGCCACCTCCGCCACGTTCTCCTTGCCTTCGCGCCATCCCGTCCGGAGCTTCACCGTGACGGGCACGGGGACGGCCTTCGCCATCGCCTCGACCAGTCGCGCGAGGCGGCCGGGCTTCTTGAGCAGGCTGGCCCCCAGGCCGTGCCGCGCGATCGCGTCGATCGGACAGCCGCAGTTGAGGTCCACGAACCGGGCCCCCCGCGCGGCCGCGATCCGCGCCCCCTCCGCCAGGGCGTCCGGCTTCCTCTCCGCGAGCTGGGCCCCGAACAGGGGCTCGTCGGGGTGGCTCCGCAGGAGGGCGAACTCGCTGTTGCGGTCGCGCAGCAGCTTGTAGACGACCGCCATCTCGCCCACCGTGACCTCGGCCCCGAACTCGACGCAGAGCCGCCGGAAGGGGAGGTTGCCGCCGAAGGTGAGGGGAGCCAGCCAGAGCTTGCCCGAGAAGGGCGTGGTCACGCTCCGCCGCCCAGGATCGGGAAGCGGGGGGGAGGGGGACCGGCCGCGGGGGCGGGCTCGGGCGCTTCCGCCTCGCCCGCCTTCTCCCCTTCGCCGGGGGCCAGGAAGAGGTTCGACTCCACACCGTGCTGCCGCGTGTACATCTCGAAGTAGCGCCCTCCCGCGGCGTAGAGCGCGGCGTGGGTGCCGCGCTCTACGATGCGGCCCTTCTCCACGACCAGGATCTGGTCGGCGCGGCGGATGGTGGAGAGGCGGTGGGCGATCACGAACGTGGTGCGTCCGCGCATGAGATAGGACAGACCTTCCTGGATCAGGGCCTCGGACTCGGAGTCCAGGCTCGAGGTGGCCTCGTCGAGGATGAGGATCCGCGGATCGGCCAGGATCGCGCGCGCGATGGAGACGCGCTGCTTCTGGCCCCCGGACAGCTTGACCCCGCGCTCCCCCACGACCGTGTCGTACCGCTCCGGGAAGCCCTCGGCGAACTCGTCGACCCGCGCGATGCGGCAGGCCGCGAGCACGTCCTCCTCGGAGGCCTCCGGCCGGGAGAAGGCCACGTTCTCCCGGATGGTCCCGTCGAACAGGAACGTCTCCTGCAGCACGACGCCCAGCCGGGACCGATAGGAGGCCAGGGTGACGGTCGTGACGTCCGCGCCGTCCACCAGGATGCGCCCTCCGGTAGGGCGGTGGAACGCGCAGACGAGGCCGATGATCGTGGACTTGCCCGCTCCCGAAGGGCCGACGAGGGCGGTGACCGTCCCCGGCGCGGCCACGAAGGACAAGCCCTCGAGCACCGGCCGGTCCGGCGCGTAGGCGAACACGACGGCCTCGAACTCCACTTGCCCCCGCACCGAGGCGAGGGGCACGGTCCGCCGCGGGTCCTGGTCCTCGGGCCGCTCGCCCAGGACTTCCCGCGTGCGCTCGAGGCCGGCCAGCGCCTCCGTGAGCTGGGTGCCGATGGAGACGATCTGGAAGACCGGCGCCACCAGGAAGCCGAGGAACACGGTGTAGGTGAAGAACCCGCCCACCGTGAGGCGCCCCGCCAACACCTCGCGGCCGCCCACGTACATGACGGCGGCGCCCACGAAGCCGAGCAGGACGGTGGACGCGAGGCCGAGGACGGAAGTCGCGGTCAGGGTCTTGAGGACGTTGGTCAGGAGGCGGCCCACTCCCTCGGAGAAGACCAAGGCCTCCCGCGGCTCCGCCCGGTAGCCCTTGACCACCCGCACCCCCCCGAGCGACTCCGTGAGGCGACCCGTGACCTCGGCGTAGATCTTGCCGCGCTCTCGGAAGATCGGGCGCAGGGTGCGGAACGCCCGCTCGAAGACCACGGAGAAAGTCACGAGGGACAGGAACGTGACCGAGGTCATGACCGGGCTGAGGCGCAGCATGACCACGAGGGCCAGGGCGGCCGTGATGACCCCGCCCGCCAGCTCCACGAGGCCGGTGCCGATCAGGTTACGCACTCCCTCGACGTCGTTCATGATCCGGGAGACCAGGGTGCCGCTCTTGCTCGCGTCGTAGTAGGAGACGGGCAGCAGGCCCACGTGCGACTGCACCTTGCGCCGCATCTCCGCGATGAGACGCTGGGCGGCCTTGGAGAGGAGCTGGGTCAGGGCGAACGAGGTGCCGCCCTGGATGATCGTGGCCGCGACCACGCCCGCCACGAGGGGCAGCAGCAGGTCCACCCGGCGGGCTCCGATCACGTCGTCCACCAGCAGCTTCGTGGAACCCGGCAGGACGAGCCCCGCGACCCGGTTCACGGCCATCAGGACCAGGGCCAGGGCGAGGACCCCGCGCCGGGGCCGCATCAGCGACCAGACCTCGGGAAGGAGCGCCCGGAGGCGCTGCGACCGGGGGGGCTTGGCGGAGTCAGTCATCGACCCCCCACCCTATCCCTCCGATACATCGGAATGCGTCGGAGCTGGCTTTGGCTCGACCGACACTGCTTCATTCCGATGTATCGCCCCACGTAGGGGGAGGGGAACGCTGCTGCACGTTCGGCGCCGCACTTCCGGATTCTAACCGCGCTTGGGATGCGTGGACTGCCGGCCGACGGCTCAGCCCCGGGTGTTGGCGCGGCGCGCGGTGACCCGCGTCCCCTCGACGACCCGCAGCCGGCGCAGGCTCCGGCGCCGGTCCACGAGCTTGCGCCGCGCCTCGTCGTTCATCTGCACCTTGCCGAGGTCGGCCACGCGCCCGCAGTGGAAGCAGACGACGGTGCGCCGATCCTCGCGGTGGCCGAACCGCCGGCCGCACGTGCACTGGACGAGGAGCAGGACGAACTTCAGCGTCTCGCGGCTACGGAGAATCCTCATGCTTGCGCTGCGCCCCAAAGAGACATGCGCCACGAATACGCAAAGCGCGTACCACCGGAAACCCGCTGACCGGCCGATACTTGTCCGCGCGGCGTCAGAAATCCGGTCCCGCCTCCGGTCCGATTCCCAGAACCTCCGCACCCTTCCGACCACTTCCAAAATCCCGTCCCCGGACGTAAACTCGCGCCCGGGTCGAGAGTCGGACGAAGCACCAATCAAGGAGTCAGGCACCATGAAGTGGGGCGCCGCCGGGTGTGTGGTCGTGCTCGTGGTCGCGGTGGTCCTTGCCCTGGCGGGCGGCTGGACCTACAACCGCCTCGTCCGGCTGGATCAGGACGTGCTCGCCCAGTGGGCGCAGGTGGAGAACGTCTACCAGCGGCGCGCCGATCTCGTGCCCAACCTGGTCGAGACCGTGAAGGGCGCGGCCGCGTTCGAGAAGGACACCTTCACGGCGGTGGCCGAGTCCCGCTCCCGCGTGGGACAGGTCGGGGGCGGCGCCCTGCAGAACGTGGTGAACGATCCCCAGGCCTTCCAGCGGTTCCAGGAGGCGCAAGCCGGCCTCTCCTCGGCCCTCTCCCGCCTCATGGTAGTGGTGGAGAAGTACCCGGAGCTGAAGGCCAACCAGAGCTTCCTGGGCCTGCAGTCCCAGCTCGAGGCCACCGAGAACCGGATCGCGGTCGAGCGCATGCGCTTCAACGAGAAGGCGCAGGCCTTCAACACCACGCGGATGAGCTTCCCCACCGTCCTCATCGCGCCGTTCTTCGGCGCCCGCTTCAACGAGAAGCCCTACTTCAAGGCCCAGGAAGGCGCGGAGAAGGCCCCGCAGGTCAAGTTCTGATCCGATTCCCGTGATCCGTTCTCCTGTTGCGGGGCCTGCGGCCGCGTTCGCCGCCGCGGCCGCGCTCGCCCTCGCTGTGCCCGCGAGGGCCGCCGAGGTCCCCATCCCCCCGGCTCCCCAGAGATGGGTGACGGACACCGTGGGTCTGCTCTCCCCGGGCGCGCGGGAGGCCCTCGACCGACGGCTCGAGGCCTACGAGCGGCAGACCGGCCATCAGGTCCTGGTGTGGATCGGCGCCACCACCGGCGACACCCCGCTCGAGGAGCTCGCGGTCAAGGCCTTCGAGAAATGGAAGCCCGGGCGCGCGGGCAAGGACGACGGCCTCGTCTTCTTCCTGTTCACCCAGGACCGCAAGATGAAGATCGAGGTCGGTTACGGCCTCGAGGACCGGGTCACCGACCTCGTCGCGAGCAGGGTCATCCGGGAGGTGGTGGCGCCGCGGCTGCAAGGAGGCGATCCCGACGGCGCCCTCCGCGAAGGAGTGGCCGCCCTCCTCTCCGCGATCGACGCGGCTGGCACGGAGGCCGTTCCTGCTCCCGCTCCTGCCCCCGGCCCGCGTCCCGTCACCACGGCCCGGAAGATCCTCGTCGCCATTCTGGTCATCGGCTTCCTGCTGCTCCTGATCTCGAACCCGTCCCTCGCGATCTGGCTGCTCATGAACGTCCTGAGCGGCTCGGGTCGCGGCGGCGGGAGGAGCGAGGGCGGAGGCTGGTCCGGAGGGGGAGGCCGCTCGGGCGGCGGCGGCGCCACCGGGTCGTGGTAGGAGCGGAGCCAGACGCGCAACAGCGTCCCCTCCCCCCTAGTGGGGGCGATACATCGGAATGAAGCAGTGCCGGTCGAGCAGGAGCCAACTCCGACGCATTCCGATGTATCGGAGGGTAGGAGGGGGGGTCGATGACGGATAGTGTGGGGGGTCGACAATAAGGCAATGCTGATCGCGCAACGCAAGCTCTACCGCGCCATCGACCAGGAAAGGATCCGGAAGGCCATCGACGAGGCCGAGCGCCGGACCTCCGGCGAGATCCGGGTCTCGATCGCCCCCTTCTTCCTGGGGGACGTGGAGCAGGCCGCCGAGAGCACCTTCCGCCGGTTGGGCATGGAGCGCACCCGCGACCGCAACGCCGTCCTGTTCTTCTTCGTCCCCTCGCGGCGCCGGTTCGCGGTCATCGGCGACGAAGGGATCCACGCTCGGGTCGGCCCCGACTTCTGGCCGAAGGTCGTGGAGGCGGTTGCCGAGCGGTTCCGGAAAGCCGAATACACCGAGGGACTGGTGGAGGGGATCGAAACCGTGGGCCGGGAGCTGGCCGCCCACTTCCCCTTCCATGCCGAGACCGACGTGAACGAGCTGCCGAACGAGATCGATTTCGGCCGCGACCACTGACCCGAGGCACCCCCCGCCTCCGGCCGCCAATCGGACAACGCGGTGGGGATCTCCGGGCCGTGCCTCCAAGTGCTTCATGAGATTGGGCCCGATGCCGCGACCTTCGCTGGCACGTGGGTTGCTCACGTTGCCCACGTGCGTTTTGAAGGCAGGAGGCGGACCGTGCGTCACTGGCAGGCGGCGATCTCTTTGATGGCACTCCTCCCTGCAGCCCCGATCCACGCCCAGCTGGTAGGCGACATGAGCCCGGACCGCGTCCGCGAGGCCCTGGCCTGGGGCCTCCGCGCCCCCGAGGCCGAGCTCGACCAGTACGAGCTTCGGACCGACCGGAGCTGGCTCGTGAACTTCGACACCCCGTTCCTCCGGGTGGCGCAGCTCTCGCGGGCCATGAAGATCCAGAACTCGCCCGCCTCGGAAGCCGACGTCTCACCGAAAGTCGCCGGCCCCGAGGTGCACGTCTACGCCCATGCCCGCATGGACACGGGTGGGCGGCCCCTGCCCAACATCGACTACGTGGTGATCCTGCACCCGCGGACGGGCGCCGCATCGGAGACGATCCTGCCCACCTCCGTCCAGTCCTTCGTCCGCCGGGTGCCCACCGACGCGGACTTCACGGGATCGACCCGCATCGCGCGAAGCGTCAAGGCCATCTTCCCGCTCCGGGCGCTGGCCGCCGGCAACACCGTGCGCCTCACCTTCGAGGGCGGGGCGGCCCAGACCTTCCCCATAACCCCCGAGCTCCTGGCCCACGTGCGCTGAGCCCTCGGCGGTGCCGCTCAAACGTCCGAGGCGGCTCTACTTGACGTTCACCGTGATCACCGTGCAGGTCCCGGGCATCGTGACGTGCAGGTCGTCGCCGAGCTGAAGCGCGAGCTTGTGCTTGCCCGGCGTCAACTGCGATTCGAACACGTTCGAGCCGTCCCCGAAATGGACCCACGAGGGCGTGCCTTTCACGATCGCCTTGCCCGCCGGCAGACAGGTCTCGTCGATGCCGACGTGATAGTGGGCGATCCCGGGCCGGGTCTTGGTCACCTCGCCCTTCGGCACCGCGGCAATCTCGATCCCCTCGGACCCGAACTTCATCTGCACCGGGCTCGACACGGTCGCGTTGTTCTTGGGTTCGATGAAGAAGACGCGCGGCTTCTTCGCGGCCGGGGATTTGGTCTGCGCGCCAGCCACCACACTTACCGTCACCGTTGCCAGGACGAGCAGCGCACCCTGGGTCGTGAGTCTCATGATCGCGAATCTCCTTTCGGGCTCATTCCAAAATTGCCTACCCCCGTGACGTGGACGAGGCCGCGGCCTGGCACGGGGTTGGTGCGCCCGGAGGGAATCGAACCCTCACCAAGAGCTTAAAAGGCTCACGCTCGACCTTCGAGCTACGGGCGCTATCGATGTCGACCCCCCACGTACGGCCCCGCGTCTAAGCCTGCCACAGAGCCGGCGCTCAGTCGAACCAGGCCGCGATCGCGCTGCGCGCGCGGAAGATCGTGTGCTCCCGGTCCGGGCCCGTGGAGACGAGGCCGATCGGGCAGCCGGCCAGCTCCCCCAGCCGGTCCACGTAGCGCTGGGCCGCCGGGGGCAGGGTCGAGAACTGGCGCAGGCCCGCGGTGGCGGCCTGCCAGCCCGGCAACGTCTCGTAGACCGGCTCGCACGCCTCCAGCACCGAGCCGTCCGCCGGGAGCTCGTGAAGGGTGTCGCCCGCATGGCGATACGCGGTGCAGACCGGGATCTCCGCCAGCTCGTCCAGCACGTCGAGCTTGGTGAGAGCGATGGCGTCGAAGCCGTTCACCCGGACCGCGTAGCGCACCGCCACCGCGTCGAACCAGCCGCAGCGCCGCGGCCGGCCCGTGGTCGCCCCGAACTCCCGGCCGCGCTCGCGAATCTCCTCCTCGACCTCCCCCGTCATCTCGGTCGGGAAGGGCCCCGTCCCCACCCGCGTGCTGTAGGCCTTGGCGATCCCGAGCACGCCATCGATGCTGGTGGGAGGGACCCCGAGGCCCGTGGCCGCCCCCGCCGCCACCGCGGAGGACGAGGTCACGAACGGGTAGGTGCCGTGGTCCAGGTCCAGGAGCGTGGCCTGCGCGCCCTCGAACAGGATCGAATAGCCCGCCGCGAGGTGGCGATGGAGGGCGAGGGAGACGTCGCCGATCCGCGGCCGCAAGCGCTCGCCGAAGTCCGCCAGGTCCTCATAGAGCTTGTCCCAGGCCACGTCCGCGGTGCGGCCCGCGCCCCGGAACACCTGCTCGAAGTGGCGGCGCGCCTCCTCGAGCTTGGCGGGCAGCGCAGCCGGCCGGAGCAGGTCGCCCATCGTGATCCCGCGGCGACCGGCCTTGTCCTCGTAGGCGGGACCGATCCCCCGCTGGGTGGTTCCGATCTTCCGCGCCCCGCGCAGGTCCTCGGAGAGCCCCTCCAGCGCTCGGTGGTGCGGCAGGATGAGGTGCGCGCGCTCCGAGACCAGAAGGTTGTCGCCTACCTCGATGCCCTGGCGCGCGAGCTCGGCCAGCTCCGCCTCGAAAGCCCAGGGATCCACCACCATCCCGTTGCCCATCACGCAGAGGATCCCGGGATGCAGGATCCCGGACGGGATCACGTGAAGGACGAACTTCCGCTCTCCGAGGAGAATGGTGTGCCCCGCGTTGTGGCCGCCGTTGTAGCGCGCCACCACCTGCACCCTCTCCGTGAGGAGGTCGACGATCTTTCCCTTGCCCTCGTCGCCCCACTGGGCGCCGGCAATGACGATGTTGGGCATGAGGCCGGCGGGGTCAGTCGGCGGCGGGAGCGGGCTCGCCGAGCGCGGGCTCGGCTTCGAACGTATAGCTGCACTCCTCTCCCAGCTCGCGGAGGTCCTCTGCGTGGAGGGGGAACAGCCGGCACTGGGCGAAGCGCTTGTCGTAGATCCGGCAGGTGTACTGGCCCTCGGCGTCGGTGCCGAGGAACGGGCAGCGGAACAGGATCTTGCAGCAGGCGCCGCAGCGGTTGCACTCGCCCTTGCGGCGGGCGAGCAGCGGCTGCGTGTCCTCCCGGAGGACGTTCGCCTGGAGGAAGCGCCGCACCTTGCCGCGCGCCTGCAAGCCCACTAGCGCCCAGTCCGCCATTTCGGCTCCTTTGCTGTTCCGACCCGAAGCGCCGATTCTACCGGGCTTTACGGCCGGAGAGCAAGCCCCATGCTATAGTCCTTTCGCCTCCGACCCAGGGATGACGCCCACCCCCCAGCTCGAGCCGGTCTCCCTCGACGGCGAGCACCTCAGCCTGGACGAACTCGAGGCCGTGGCCTACGGTGGCGCCCCCGTGGAGGTCCGTTCCGCGGCGCGGGAGGGCGTGACCCGAGCTCGCCGGGTCGTGGACGAAGCGGTGGCCCGCGGGGACGTGGTCTACGGGGTCACCACCGGCTTCGGCAGCTTCGCCGACGTGCACATCCCCCCGGATCGCCTCCGGGACCTCCAGCTCAACCTCGTGCGCAGCCACGCCGCCGGGGTCGGGGATCCCCTGGGCGAAGCCGAGACCCGCGCCCTCATGGTCCTGCGCGCGAACGTGCTGGCCAAGGGCAGGAGCGGTGTCCGCCTCGAGACCCTCGACCGGCTGGTGGCTCTTCTGAACCGCCGCGTCCACCCCGTGGTCCCTGCCCAGGGCTCCGTGGGCGCGAGCGGCGACCTGGCGCCCCTCGCCCATCTCGCGCTGGCCCTGGTGGGGGAAGGCGAGAGCGTCTTCGAAGGCCGCCGCTGCGCCGGCGCCGAGGCCCTCCGCGCGGCCGGCCTCGAGCCGGTCGTGCTCGAGGCCAAGGAGGGCCTCGCCCTCATCAACGGCACCCAGCTCATCACCGCGATCGGCGGCCTCGCCCTGGCCGAGGCCCGCCGGCTCGTGCGCGCGGCCGACGTGGCGGGGGCCCTGAGCCTGGACGCCCTCAAGGGAACGGACGTGGCCTTCGACCCCCGCATCCAGGCCGCGCGCCCCCACCCCGGCCAGGCCGCTTCCGCCCGCAACCTGTGCCGGCTGCTCGCGGGAAGCGCGATCCGCGAGTCGCACCGCGATTGCGGCAAGGTGCAGGACGCCTACAGCCTGCGCTGCATCCCCCAGGTGCACGGCGCGTCCCGTGATGCCCTGGCCTACGTCGGCGCCACCTGGAGCGTCGAGATGAACGCCGCCACGGACAACCCGATGGTCTTCGCCGAGACCGCGGAGATGCTCTCGGGCGGAAATTTCCACGGCGAGCCGGTGGCCATCGCGGCCGACGTGATGGCGATCGCGGTGGCCGAGCTGGGGGCGATCAGCGAGCGGCGGATCGAGCGCCTCGTGAACCCGGCGCTCTCCGGCCTGCCCGCCTTCCTGGCTCGCGACGGCGGCCTCGAGTCCGGGCTCATGCTCGCCCACGTCACCGCGGCCGCCCTCGCCTCCGAGAACAAGGCGCTCGCCCATCCCGCGAGCATCGACTCCATCCCGACCTCGGCCAACAAGGAGGACCACGTCTCCATGGGGGCCACGGCGGCTCGCAAGGCCGCGCGCGTGGTCGCGAACACCCGCCGCATCCTGGCGGTCGAGCTCTTGGCCGCCTGTCAGGCTCTCGAGTTCCTCAAGCCGCTCACGACCTCCGCGCCCCTGCGCGCCGCCTACGACCGGCTGCGCCTCGAGGTGCCCCCCCATGACCGCGACCGGTTCCTCTCTCCCGACATCGAGGCGGCGGCGGCCCTGGTGGCGGAGGGGCGGATCGCCGACGCGGCGGCCGCGGTTTGCGGTACGCTGGAGTGAAGGAGGCCCCGCCATGAACCCCCTCGGCCGTCTCCGACGGGCCCCAGGGCATCCGGGGAGTCCGGGGGCACCCTGGCTCTCGGGCGCACTGCTCCTCCTGCTCTCGGCCGGACTCGTGGCTCCCGCGGCCTGGGCGCTGGGCCTCCGCCGGTGGCCCTTCTACGTGGGTCTCCTGGCCGCCCTCCTCCTGCTTCAGGGCGTCCTCGAGCGGCTCTGGCAGCGTCGCGCCGCCACCCGGCCCCCGAAGGCCCGCCGCCGATTCCGCGTGGTGCCCGGGCGAAAGGGGAACGGCAAGTCCTACGACCTGGCGGCCGACGACTCGACCGACAAGCAGCGATGGCCGATGTGAGCGCCGCCTCCGAGGTCCGGGTCGTCCGGGCCCCGCGGGGAACCGCCCTCTCCTGCCGCTCCTGGCAGCAGGAGGCCGCCCTTCGCATGCTCATGAACAACCTCGACCCCGAGGTGGCCGAGCGGCCGGAGGACCTGGTCGTCTACGGCGGGATCGGCAAGGCCGCGCGCAACTGGGAGTGCTTCGACGCCATCGTCCGCTGCCTGAAGGAGCTCGCGAACGACGAGACCCTGCTCGTGCAGTCGGGCAAGCCGGTCGGGATCTTCCGCACCCGCGAAGAGGCCCCGCGCGTCCTGATCTCGAACTCGATGCTGGTGCCCGCCTGGGCCACCTGGGAGCACTTCTACGAGCTGGACCGCAAGGGCCTGATGATGTACGGCCAGATGACGGCCGGGTCCTGGATCTACATCGGGAGCCAGGGCATCCTGCAGGGAACCTACGAGACCTTCGCGGAAGCGGCGCGCCAGCATTTCGGAGGCTCCCTGCGGGGCCGACTGGTTCTCACCGCCGGCCTGGGCGGCATGGGCGGGGCCCAGCCCCTGGCCGCGACCATGAACGACGGGGTCATGATCGCGGTGGAGGTGGACCGCCACCGGATCGAGCGCCGGCTCACGACCCGGTACCTCGACGTGATGGCCACCCGCCTGGACGACGCTCTCGAGCGGGCGGGCGCGGCCCAGGTTTCGGGCCGGCCGCTCTCCATCGGCCTCCTCGGCAACGCGGCCGACGTTCATGCCGAGCTGGTGCGGCGTGGGGTCGTTCCCGACCTCGTCACCGACCAGACGAGCGCCCACGACCCCCTGAACGGCTACGTGCCGAACCGGATCTCCCATGAGCAGGCGCTTCGCCTGCGCCAGGACGACCCCGCCCGCTACATGGCGGAGGCCCGCCGCAGCATGGGAGAGCACGTGCGCGCCATGCTGGAGCTCAAGAAGCGCGGGGCGGTGGTCTTCGACTACGGCAACAACATCCGGGCGGAGGCAAGGAAGGCCGGGGTCGAGGACGCCTTCGACTTCCCCGGGTTCGTCCCCGCCTACATCCGGCCGCTCTTCTGCGAGGGCAAGGGCCCGTTCCGCTGGGCCTGTCTCTCGGGCGAGCCCGCCGACCTCGCGGCCACCGACGAGGCGGTCCTCCGGACGTTCCCCGGGAACCAGGCCCTCGCCCGCTGGATCACCCTGGCCCGGGAGCGGGTGCAGGGGCAGGGCCTGCCCGCGCGCATCTGCTGGCTGGGTTACGGCGAGCGGGCCCGGATGGGTCTCGTCTTCAACGAGCTCGTGCGCACGGGCGCGGTGCAGGCGCCGATCGTCATCGGGCGCGATCACCTCGACGCGGGCTCCGTCGCCTCTCCCAACCGCGAGACCGAAGGGATGAGGGACGGCTCGGACGCGGTGGCCGACTGGCCGATCCTGAACGCGCTGCTCAACGCGGTGTCCGGCGCCACCTGGGTCTCGGTCCATCACGGCGGCGGGGTGGGCATGGGCTACTCGATCCACGCGGGGATGGTGGTGGTGGCGGACGGGACTCCGGAGGCGGCCGCCCGCCTGGAGCGCGTGCTCACGACCGACCCCGGGACCGGCGTCATGCGGCACGTCGATGCCGGGTACGAGCGCGCCATCGCAGTGGCCCGCGAGCGCGGCCTCCGCATTCCCATCGACCGATGAGACCCGCAGGCGGCGTCTCCCCCAGGTCCGAAGCGGGATCCACTCCCGCGAGGACCCTCGACGAAGAAGCGCCGCCGAGGACGCGGAAATCAAGATGAGGGTGCCCGAGGTCCCGCGACCGGACCTCGAGGAGGCGCTCTCTCGCCGCGCCCGATCCGGCCCTCCGCTGCTCCTCTCCGGCCCGCCCGGAGCGGGCAAGACCACGCTCCTGCTTCGGCTGCGCGAGGTCCTCGCGGCCGAGGGTTGGCTGCCCGTGTACCTCGACCTCATGGGGGCGGCCTCCTCGCCGGACCGCTTCGTCCTCGCGGCCCTCGACGTCCTGCCCGCGGAGCCGCTGGCCGCGCGGCTGGCCGAGGCCACGCGCATTCGCACCCTCGCGGGGGCCGGCCGCGGCCGGAGCGGCGAAGCGGTGCGCGCTCTCTTCGCGCTGTGGTCTTCCCTGGAGGCGGCCTCCGGGCGACCGGTCGCGCTGCTCCTCGACGAGGCCACCGAGATCCGCTCGCTCGCCTACTTCCCGGAGCTGCGCGAGGTGGCCAAGGCCCTTGGACAGGCCCTGGTCACGCGGCGTCGGGGCACCATCCTCGCGACGTCGTTCCCCACTCTGGCCCGTCGCTTCTGGCCCGGGCTGGAGGCGCTGGAAGCACGGCCCCTCACCGCCGCCGACTTGCTGAGCGCCCCCGGTCTCGATCACGGCTCGGCGGACGAGCTGGTCCGCCTCACCTTCGGCTGGCCGCGCTACCTGCGCGCCCTCCTCGAGCGAAGCCCCGGGTCCGGCCGGCTCGAGGCCTGGACCGAGGAGATGGCTCGGGGCGGCCGGCTGGAGTCCGCCTGCCGTCATACCCATGAGTCGCTGCTCCTCCGCAGCCGCGGCTACGGGATCTCGAAGGCGGCGCTCCAGGCCGTGGCCCGCGAGGAGGGGCTGAACCTCACGGCGCTGGTGGCCCGCCTGGGCCGCACTCCGGGGGCCACCCGCGACTACCTGCAGTGGCTCGTGGGCGTGGACGCCCTGCGCATGGTCAAGAAGCGCTATTCGTACGTGGATGGCCTGCTCCGCGTCTGGGTCCGGCTGCATGCCCGGGGGGCGCCCCCCACGGGCGGCGAGATCGAGAACGCGGGACGGGCGCTGCTGCGCCGCGAGTCACCCGCCGAGCCCGCCCCCGAGGCGCGGGTGGAGGACTCCGGCGCCCGCCGCGACTCCCTCATCGAAATCGACTAGGCACCTGGGCGGCGAGCGGAGCCGAATTCACTTCGGCGGAGCGAGCGGGGGGCCCGGGGGGTGCGACTCAGCACCCCCCGGCCCACTCAGACGTGGGGCTCCACGAGCTTGACCAGCGCGTCCTTGGACATCTTGCCCACGCGCTGATCGAGCACCTTCCCGCCCTTGAGGACGATCAGGGTCGGCATGGCGGTGATGTTGTAGCGGAAGGGGACGTCGTTGTTCTCCTCGACGTTCACCTTGCCCACCTTCAGGCGGCCCGCGTAGAGCTGGGCCACCGCCTCGAGGTCGGGCACCATGGCCAGGCAGGGCTTGCACCACTCCGCCCAGAAGTCGACGAGCACGGGTTGCGGGGAGGCCACCACCTCCTGCTCCCAGTTCTGGTCCGTCAGGGTCTCGATGTTGGCCGCCATGGATCCCCCTAAACCTTCTGCATCGCGCGCCGGTACAGCTCGACGTACTGCCGCGCCGAGCGGTCCCACGAGAAGTCCTTCGCCATCCCGTTCCTGATCAGCCGCGTCCAGCCCTTGCGGTCCTTGAAGGCGGCGAGCGCCTGGTCGAGAGCCCACACCAGGCCGGTGCCGTCGGGCGCGTCGAAGCGGAAGCCCGTGCCCTGCCCCGTGGCCGCGTCCCAGGGCTCGACCGTGTCCACGAGGCCGCCCGCCGTGCGCACCACCGGCACCGTGCCGTAGCGCAGCGCGTACATCTGGGTCAGGCCGCAGGGCTCGGAGCGCGAGGGCATGAGGAACAGGTCGGATCCCGCCATGACCTTGTGGGCGAGCGTCTCGTCGTACGCGAAGCGCGCCGCGAAGCGCCCGGAGTCGCGCGCCGCGAGACCCCGAAGGCCCTCCTGGATTCCGTGGTCGCCGGTACCCAGGACCACCATGCGCATCGGCCGCTGCAGCAGGTCGTACCACGCGCGGGCCACGATGTCGAAGCCCTTCTGCCACACCAGCCGCGAGACCACCCCGACCACGGGCAGGTCGGGGAACTCCGCGAGGCCAAAGGTGCGCAGAAGGTCGGCCTTGCCGTCCACCTTCCCCGCAAGATCCTCGGGGCCGTACTTGCGCGCGATGCGGCCGTCCACCCGCGGGTCCCACTCGTCGTAGTCCACGCCGTTCAGGATCCCCGAGAAGTCGGCGCCCCGGGCCCGGATGATCCCGTCGAATCCAAAGGCGTGCTCGGGTCGCTGGATCTCCCAGGCGTGGTGCGGCGAGACCGTGTTGACCTGCTCCGAGAAGACCACTCCTCCCTTCAGGAAGCTGATCCCGCCGTTGTACTCGAGGGCGTCCGAGGTGCCCAGGTTCCAGGGCAACCCCAGAACGCCCACCGTGTCGGCGCCGAACTGGCCCTGGTAGGCCACGTTGTGCAGGGTGAAGACCGTGGGCGTGCGCTTCATGGTCGGGTCGTCCCAGTAGAACGCCTTCAGGTAGACGGGCAGAAGGCCGGTCTGCCAATCGTGGGCATGGAAGACGCTCGGGCGCTCCCCACGGCTCCGCAGGTACTCGATGGCGGCCCGGGAGAGGAAGGCGAAGCGCAGCCGGTTGTCCCCGTACTCGCCGTAGATGACCGGCCGGTCGTAGAACGGCGGGTGCTCGACGAACACCACGTCGACGCCGTCCTCGGTGCGCGCGCGGTAGAAACCGGCGCTCCGGGGCAGGTGGTCCACGGGGACGTGGACCGAGCCCGCGAACTCGCCCGGCGGGAAGGCAATCCCCGCGTAGCGCGGCAGGATCACGGTCACCCGGTGCCCGAGGCGCACCAGGGCCTTGGGCAGGGCGGCCGAGATGTCGGCGAGTCCTCCGGTCTTCACGTAGGGGGCCATCTCGGACGTCACGAACACCACGTGAAGGGACTCGGCCACCCGCTCCTCGCGCAAGGGCGACAGGCTAACAGACGTGGTTTGCGAGGGTCAATCGCGGGCTTCTCGGGGGACCTACTTCCGGGGGAACCGGTATTCGCCCGAGGGGTCGATCTGCTTCATCTCCGTGACGCGCCCTTCGGACACCACGAACTCGGTCACCACGTCGGAGAACTCCTTCACCCGGAAGCGGTGCGGCTTCCACGGAGTCAGGGCCCGGAACGGCTGGCCCGGAATGACGATCCCGAGGGTGCCGTTCTCCTTCAGCACCACCTCGAGCTTCCCACCCGTGGGAGTCTCGTAGGTCCCGGCGTACTGGCGCAAGGTCGCCATGGCGGAGAGCGCGGCCGGCACCCGCCGGACGAAGGTGACCTCGGCCTCGTCGAGGGAGACGAGCGCCTTGTCGACCTCCCCGTGCGGGCTGGTGGAGAAGTTCACCGACCACTTACCCTCCTCCTCGTCGTCGGGAGTGTCGAAGCGGTCGTAATGGAAGTGGCTCAAGGGAAGCCGGACCTTGTGGAAGTCGAAGAGCAGACCCTCGCCGGACTTCGAGGTGGTGAGGACGCCGTAGGCCGGGTGCTCGAACTCGCCCACGTAGTCCTCGGGCGGGTGGGAAGGCTTCGTTCCCGCGACCCGCTCGCCCCCGGCTCGGGCGCGCGCCGCCTTGCCCGCCTCCTTCCCCTTCAGCCGGATGTCGAGCATGCGCTCGCTCCAGGGGGTCAGGCTCATCCCGAGCAGCCGCTCGTAGATCGCGTAGGAGACGACGTTGTAGAGGGGGGCGGCGTGATTCCCGATCACCAGCACCACCGCCCCCATGCCGTCATAGGGCATGAGCGAGACCTGGGAATGGAAGCCGTTGATGTCCCCGCCGTGGTAGGCGAGGGCGTGCCCCCGGTACGAGGCGCTCCAGCGCCCCGTACCGTAGACGGGATTCAGCAGCTCGCCGAAGCCTCGGGTTTCGAGCATGGTGTTGGGCAGGGCGATGGCCGGTGCGAGGGTCGCCTTGAGCACGCTCGCCGGGATCACCGTCCTCCCGCCGGCCTTGCCCTCGTTCATCAGCGCGGCCACCCACTTCGCCATGTCCTGGAGGTTGGAGTTGATGGAGCCCGCGGGACCGACTCCGGCGGCCTCGCGGTAATACGGGATCTCGTGGAGCTCGAACGAATCGCGCCGCTCCGTGAAGGGGACGCCGTGGTCGGGCTGCTTGACCATGTCGTCGATCGAGAACACGGTGCTCGTCATGCCGAGCGGAGCCAGGATCCGCTCTTGCAGGAACTCCTCCCAGGTCTTCCCGCTCAGCAGCTCGATCGCGTACCCGGACCCCGCGTACATCATGTTGTTGTAGAGGAAGGCCTGCCGCAGGGGCTGCGACGGCTCCAGGTACTTGAGCCGCTCGAAAAGCTCCTTGCGGGTGAAGTCGGACTTGTACCAGATGGAGTCGTGGCGGGTGATGCCCGTACGGTGGGAGAGCATGTCGCGGATCGTCACCGTGGCGTTGAGCTCGTCGTTGTAGAAACGAACGCTGGGCACGAACTCCCGCACCGGCCGGTCCCAATCGAGCTTGCCCTCCTCCACGAGCAGGCCGGCCGCGATCGCGGTGAAGAGCTTCGTGTTCGAGGCGATGGGCACGGTCGTCTGCGGGGTGAACGGCAGCTTCCTCCCGTAGTCTCGGAAGCCGTAGCCCTTGGCGGACACGAGCTCGCCCTTGACCACGATGCCGACCCCGATGCCGGGCACGTTCCAGTCCTTGAGGACCTTCTGCATGTAGGCGTCGAAGTCTGCGAGCCTCTTGCGAAGAGCCGGATCGTCGGCGCCCAGGCAGACAGGGGGACGGCTGGATAGCAGGAGGGTGAGCAGGCAGACACCGCGCATCGAGACCCGGAGACGGTCTCGCATGGTGGAGCTCCTTTGCGAGCGACCGTACCCTCGGAAGCGAGCGCCGGTCAAGCGCGTGGTGCTACCCTGCCCGGGTGCCCCGCCGCCTCGGCCAGCACTTCCTGCGCCCCGCCTCGGTCGAGCGCCTGCTGCGCACGATCGCCCCCGAGAAGGACGACGTGTTCCTCGAGATCGGCGCCGGAAAGGGCGCTCTCACCCTGCCCCTCGCGGCGCGGGCCGGGCGCGTGGTCGCGGTCGAGCTCGACTCCCGTCTCGTGGGACGCCTCCGCGAGCGCGCCCCCGCCAACCTCGAGGTCCTGGAGGGCGACGCGCTCGCCATGGACCTCGGGGCACTGGTGCCCCCCGGCAGCCGCCTCGCGGGCAACCTGCCCTACGCCATCTCGAGCCCGCTCCTGCGTCGCTTCCTCGAGCTGCACGGCCAGGTGCGCGACCTGCACGTGATGTTGCAGGCGGAGGTCGCCGCGCGGGTTGCAGCCGCGCCCGGCTCGCGCGCGTACGGGATCCTTTCGGTCTTCTATGGGCTCTGGGCCGACGCGGACGTGCCCCTGCGGTTCCCACCGGGCTCGTTCGAGCCGCCCCCGAAGGTCGGGTCGGCGGTACTGCGCGCGCGCTTCCTGCCCAAGCCCCGGGCGGAAGTGGGTGATCCCGCGGCCTTCCAAAGGCTCGTCCGTCAGGCCTTTGCGCGCCGAAGACGAACCCTTGAAAACAACTTGCAAGATAGCTATCCTAACCTCAAGCATCACTTGAGCTTGCTCAATCTGGCGGGGACCCGGCGGGCGGAAACACTATCGGTTGGGGAGTTCGCAGAGCTTAGCCGTGCCCTTTCTCTCGGATAACTCGGCGTCGGGCGGCCCTTTCGCGGCCGGAGCGCGCCCGTCCGCCCTGCGCCTCATCCCGCTGGGGGGCCTCGGCGAGTTCGGCATGAACGCGATGGTCCTCGAGTGGGAGGAGCACCTGCTCCTGGTGGACGCGGGGATGCAGTTCCCGAGCGCCGAGATGCCGGGCGTCGACTCCATCGTCCCCGACTTCCAGTACCTGAGCGAGCGCGCCTCTCGACTGCGCGGAATCCTGCTCACGCACGGCCACGAGGACCACATCGGCGCCCTGCCCTTCGCGCTCCAGGCGGCGCCCGCTCCCGTGTACGGCAGCCGGCTCACCCTGGGCTTCGTCCGTCGGCGGCTGCGCGACCACGGGCCGGACGCGGACCTGCGCACGCTGCGGCCCGGACAGGCGGAGGCGATCGGCCCCTTCCGCGTGCATCCGATCCGGGTCGCCCACAGCGTCCTCGACAGCCTCGCCCTCGCCATCGAGACCCCGGCCGGGGTCGTGCTCGCCAGCGGCGACTTCAAGATCGACGCCACCGCCTCCCCGGAGGAGCGCACCGACCTCGAATCGCTCGCGGCCTGGGGCGACCGCGGCGTGCTCGTGCTCCTTTCCGACAGCACGAACGTGGAGCAGTCCGGGGCGACCGCGGGCGAGGACGCGGTGGTACCCGCCTTCGAGGAGGTCATGGCCCGGACGCGGGGGAGGGTGCTCGTCTCCTGCTTCGCCACCTCCATCCCGCGCATGCAGCGCGTGGCCGACCTCGCACAGCGGGCGGGCCGGCCGGTCGCGTTCCTGGGCCGCCGCATGGTGGACAACGCCGAGGTCGCCATGGACCTCGGGCTCCTGCGGGTGCCCATGGGCGCCCAGGTGCCGGCGGGCGTGCTCGGCGAGATGCCGCCCGGGGATCGGACCGTCGTCTTCGTCTCCGGCAGCCAGGGCGAGCCCATGTCCGCCCTCTCCCTGGTCAGCGCGGGGGAGCACCGTCACCTCTCGGCGGGGCCGGGCGATACCGTGGTGCTCTCGGCCCGCGCCATCCCCGGCAACGAGCGCACGGTCTCGCGCCTGATCAGCAACCTGTTTCGCTTGGGCTGCGACGTCGTGCATCCCGGCCTCGCCCGCGTGCACGTCTCCGGCCACGGCAGCCAGGACGACCTCCTCGAGCTCCTGGCCCGGGTGCGGCCGCGCTACCTCGTGCCCATCCACGGCGAGTACCGGATGCTGGCCCAGCACGCGCGCCTGGCCGCCCGCGCCGGGTTCCCCGCCGACCGCGTGCTCGTGGCCGAGGACGGCGACGTGCTGGCCATCGGCCCAGACGGCGTGCGCAAGGAAGCCCGCGTCCCCGCCGGCCGCACCCTGCTCGATGGCGGCTCCTTCGAGGTGGAGGAGATGGTGGTGCGGGACCGCCGGCACCTCTCGGCCGAGGGAATCGTGGTGCCGATCGTGGTCCTCGACCGCAGGACCGGCCGCCTCGAGTCGCCCCCCGAGATCGTCACCCGCGGATTCGTGGACGTGGGGGAAGGAGGGGGCCTGCTCGAGGAGGCGGGCCGGCTGGTCGAGGACACGCTCCGGGCGCGGCCCCGCGAGGAGCGCCTCGACGGCGAGCTCACCCGCGAGCGGATACGCACCGAGCTGCGGCGGTTTTTCCGGAAGCGCACAGAGCGGCGGCCGATGGTGATACCGGTCGTCATGGAGGTATGAGCGGCATGGCACCGACACCAGGTCCGAGATCGACCCGCAGGGCGGAGCTGCTGGGGCTCTCCGCCTTCGGCCTCGCGCTGATGATCCTCATCTCCCTCGCGACCTTCGACCCCCACGACCCGGCCCCGTTCTTCAGGGCGGGGGCGGGGGCGGCCGCCCGCAACTTCATCGGGCCCGTGGGGGCGTTCCTGGCCGAGCTGCTGGTCCCCCAGCTCTTCGGGGTGGCCGCGCTCCTGCTCCCCCTCGCCCTCGGCCTGTACGGCTGGAAGCTCTTCTGGTGCCGCCCCATCGAGGCTCCGTACACGAAGGCGTTCGGGATCTTGCTCCTGCTCCTCGCCCTGACCGCGTTCCTGGCCCTGACCTTCGGCAGCGTCACCTTCGAGGGGGAGGACCTGCGGGCGGGCGGCGCGGTGGGCGAGGTCCTGGCCATCCTCCTCACGACCGACCTGAACCGCACGGGCGCCTACATCGTGGTGGCCACCTCGCTCTTCGTGGCCCTCATTCTGGCCACCCAGTTCTCATTTGCGTCCTTCCTGGGGGCGGCGGCCCGGCGGCTGGGAGCGCGCCTCTCGGCCCTGCGCACGGCCTGGGCGCACTACCGCGAGACCCGGCGCAAGGAGAAGATGCGCCGCGAAGTGATTCGGAAGCACACCCAGAAGGAGCCCTCCGAGCCCGCGGGGGGGCTCCCGCGCGTCCGCAGGGTGAGGGCCAGCGAGGCCAGCCTCGCCCTGGACGAGACCGAGGAAGGGGACGACGGCGTGGAGGAAATGCCCGCGCCGCGCCCCGCCCCCACCCAGAGGCCCCTTCCCTTCGCGGGACAAGGGCCCGACGAGGAGGTCGCGGAAAAGCGTCGGCCGTCCGTGCGCCGCAAGCGCGCCGGCTCCTCCGCAGTTCCCGATCCGACCGGCAACGTCTCCCTGCCCCCCATGGCCATCCTCGACGAGCCCAAGCCCAGCATCTCGCTGGACAACGAGCGCCTCTACGAGAAGGGGCGCATCCTGCAGGCCAAGTGCGGCGAGTTCGGGGTGCTGGGGGCGGTGAAGGAGATCCACCCCGGTCCCGTGGTCACCACCTACGAGTTCAAGCCCGACGCCGGCGTGAAGTACTCCAAGATCGTGGGCCTGGTGGACGACCTCGCCCTGGCCCTGGAGGCGGAGTCCATCCGCATCGACCGCGTGAGCGGCAAGGGCAACGTGGGGATCGAGATCCCCAACGAGGTGCGGGACACCATCTACCTGCGCGAGATGCTCGAATCGGAGGCCTTTCGCAAGGCCCCGGGGCGCCTCACCCTCGCCCTCGGCAAGACCGTGAACGGCGACCCCTGGGTGACCGACCTCGCGGCCATGCCCCACCTGCTGATCGCGGGCTCTACCGGCACCGGCAAGAGCGTGGGCCTCAACTGCATGATCGGCAGCATCCTGTTCAAGTCGACTCCGGACGAGGTCCGGCTGATCCTGATCGACCCCAAGCGGCTCGAGCTGGGGGTCTACGAGGACATCCCCCACCTGCTCACCCCCGTGGTCACGGACGCCAAGATCGCGGCCAACGTCCTCAGGTGGGCGGTGGGCGAGATGGAGAAGCGCATCCGCAAGCTGGCCTCCGAGGGGGTCCGGAACATCGAGCAGTTCAACAACATCATCCGCGCGGAGAAGGCCTCCGGGAGCGGCGAATCCGAGGAGGAGCTGAAGCCGCTGCACTACATCGTCATCGTCATCGACGAGCTGGCGGACCTGATGATGGTCTCCTCCCACGAGGTCGAGGAAGCCATCACCCGCCTCGCCCAGATGGCCCGGGCGGTGGGCATCCACCTCATCCTGGCCACCCAGCGCCCCTCGGTGGACGTGCTCACCGGCCTCATCAAGGCCAACTTCCCCTCGCGCATCTCCTTCCGGGTGGCGGCGCGCGTGGACAGCCGGACCATCCTGGACTCGATCGGAGCCGAGCAGCTGCTGGGGCGGGGGGACATGCTCTTCCTGCCTCCGGGGAGCGCGCGCCTGCTGCGCATCCACGGCGCCCTCGTGACCGAGGCCGAGATCGCGCGCCTCACCGCCTTCCTGCGCAAGGTGGGCCAGCCCACCTACGACGAGAGCGTGGGCAAGCCCGAGAAGACCGCGGAGACCGCGGAGGTCCTGGAGCGCGACGACCTCTTCGACGAAGCCGTGCGCTTCGTGGTCCAGAGCGGCCAGGCCTCGACCAGCATGCTCCAGCGGCGCTTCCGGATCGGCTTCTCCCGGGCGGGGCGGCTCGTGGACATGATGGAGCGCGACGGGATCGTCGGTCCCGCCGAGGGCTCGAAGTCCCGGGAGATCCTGGTTCCCGGGGACTACTACGAGACGGTGGACTCCTGGCCCAAATAGCTCCCCGCCGCGCGACGCTCCCGCGAAGGCCCGGCCTTTGCGCGGCGCTGCTCTGCGCGCTGGCGCCATCTCTCGGCACGGCCCTCCCCGCGGGCGCTCCCCGCCCCGCGGCCAGCGCGACCCCCGAGCCGCGCCCCGACGCGGCCCTCTTCATCGAGGCCCAGCGCGCCGAGGCCACCCTGCGGGCCACCAAGTCCCGGCAGGCGCGTACCGCGGAGTGGGAGAAGGTGGTGCTCGCCTACCGCCGGGTGCTCGCCCGCTATCCCCGCAGCGGCTACTGCGACAACGCCCTCCTCGCCGTGGGCAACCTCTACCGGGAGATGAGCCAGCGCTTCCGGGGGACGCACTACGAGCAGGACGCGGTCGCCGCCTACCGCGCCGTGGTCTCCGAGTACCCGAGCAGCCGCCTGGGCGAGGAAGCCCTCTGGGACGTGGTGCAGATGGCCCAGGCCTCGAGCGAGCGCCGGCGCCTCGGCGACGCGGGCAAGGCCTACCTGGACGCCTTTCCCGACGCACCCCGGGCCCGGGAGGTGAAGGCCCTCCTCCGCCGACGGGCCCCCACGTCTCCCCTGCCCAGCCCTCCCCCGCCGGGCCTGGTGGCGGTGTTCGACCTCCGGGCCTGGAGCGGCGACTCCTCCACCCGGGTGGTCCTCGACCTGGAGCGGAAGGTCAAGCTCAGCTACGACCGGATCGCCGGCCCGGATCGGCTCTTCGTGGACCTCCTCGGGACGCGGCTCCACCCGAACCTGAAGAGCCGGAGCTTTCCCGTGGGGGACGGCCTGCTCGAGAAGATCCGGATCGCCCAGAACAAGGACGACGTGGTGCGGGTGGTCCTCGACTTCAAGGACGTGAAGGACCACAGCGTCTTCTTCCTCGAGGACCCCACCCGGCTCGTCATCGACGTCCGGGGAACGTCCCGTCCGCGGGCGCTGATTGCCGAGAAGGGCCCCTCCCCTGCCACCGCGACCGCCACCGGGGAATCGGACGGGATCGACATCCTGCCGACCCACCGGGTGGACGGAATGCTGGCCACGGAGGCGGGGCCGCGAGGTCCCAGGAGGGCCCCGATCGTGATCGCGGGCGTCGGGCCCGCGCCGCGCGCCGACGGCCGCCGCAAGGGCAGCCCGCCTCCCCCGGAGCCCCCGGAGCTGAACCGCGCCGGCTCCTACAGCCTGGCCCGGCAGCTCGGCCTCGGGGCCCGCCGGATCGTGATCGATCCGGGCCACGGCGGCCACGACCCGGGCACGATCGGTCCGGGGGGGCTGCAGGAGAAGGACCTCGTCCTCGACGTGTCCCTGCGCCTGGAGAAGCTGGTCCGGGCCGAGCTGGGGGCCGAGGTCGTCATGACGCGCTCCACCGACGCCTACGTCCCCCTAGAGGAGCGCACCGCGATCGCCAACTCCAAGGGAGCCGACCTCTTCCTCTCCGTCCACGGCAACGCCAGCCGGGACCACCGGGCGCGCGGGATCGAGACCTACTTCCTGAGCTTCGCCCAGGACTCCCACGCGGCGGCGGTGGCCGCCCGGGAGAACGCGATCTCCGCCGCCACCCTCAAGGACCTGCAGCAGCTCGTCAAGGCCATCACCCTGAACAGCAAGATCGACGAGAGCCGGGACTTCGCGGCCTCCGTGCAGGAGGCCATGGTGCAGAACGTCCGCCAGCAGCACGCGGTGGAGGACCGCGGGGTGCACACCGCACCCTTCTACGTCCTCATCGGCGCCAACATGCCGAGCGTGCTGGCGGAGGTCGCCTTCGTGACGAACCCCGACGACGAGAAGCGGCTCAAGACCCGCGACTACCGCGACCTGATCGCGCGCGCCCTGCTGCGGGGGGTCAAGAGCTACCTGGAGGCGCTCAACCGCACCCAGATGCGGCAATTGACGGGGTCCGGGCCGCGTTCTACAGTGGCGGAGAAGGCTCGCGGTCGATGAACCCCCAGCACGCCGTCACCTGGATCAAGGTCGAGCGGCCCACCTTCGACCTGGTGGGCGTGATCGTCTCGTCCTTCGAGCTCACCGGCGTCCTGCTCCTGGCCGCCCTGGCCATCGGAGGGCTCCTCGGCCTTTCCCTGATCCTGCGCCGCCGCCGCCCGGGGCCGCGCCCCCTCGACGCAGTGTCCCTGCACCTGGACGCTCGTTAGTAGGCGGGGGGTGCTGCGTCGCACCCCCCAGACCCCCCGCTCGCTCCGGGGGAGTGAACCCCCTGCGCTCGCCGTCCGTAGGCTCCGTCCCTAGCGCGACGCGTCATAGAGCTCGACATCCATGACGCAGTGCGTTATATTCGGAGCATGCCGACCCCCGGGGGGCTCCGCCCCATCACGCGCTACGGGAACCGCAAGCTCTACGACGCGGAAGCCAGGCGCTACGTCACCCTGGAGGAGCTGGGGGCCCTGGTGGCGGGGGGCCACGAGCTCGCGGTCACGGACCAGCGGACGGGAGAGGACCTGACGAGCCTCACCCTGGCCCAGGTCCTGCTGGAAGGGCTCAAGGAGAAGACGGCCCGCATCCCCCGCCAGGTCCTGGTGGGGCTGATACGCCTGAGCGCCGGGCCGGTCTCGGCCTGGGCCGACTGGAGAGGCCCCCAGGAGGCCGCGGCCCGCGCGCGCGACGAAGTCGAGAAGATCGTGGGCAGTCTGCTGTCCCGCGGGCGGCTCACCCTGGAGGAAGCCATGGCCCTCCGCCAGGACGTGGTCAAGTCGGTCCACGGCATCGTGGCGGAGGCCCAGTCGGGAATCGAGGGGCGCGTGCGTGGGCTGTTCGGGGCCCTCGGCCCCCGTCCCCCGAAGATTCGGCGAGCCCGAAAGACCCGCGCCCCGGCCGGGCGCAGCGCAAAGAAGCGACGTTTGTCACGAGGAGACGAGCGATGAAGAAGAAGACGGTGCGGCGAAAGACGACCCCGCGCAAGCGGTCCGCGAGCCCGAAGGCGGCGCAGAGCGGCCTCCGGAAGACCTGGGAGCAGGCGGTGGCCCGGGTGACCGACGCGGAGGCGCGCGTGCAGAAGCAGGTGCGCGCCCTGCTCCTGCGCAGCAAGATCGGCACCCGTGACGCGGCCACCATGCTGAAGGACGTGCGCGCCCTGGTCGAGCGCGAGCGGAAGAGGGGGCTGAAGCGGCTGGAAGGCCGCTTGGCCGCCCTGCAGAGCCGGGTGCGCACCGAGCGCAAGAGCGCGGCGAAGGCGATCGAGGCCGCGGTCCAGGGCGCCCTCGCCCGCTTCAACATCCCGAGCCGCCAGGAGGTCCACGACCTGACCCGCAAGGTCAACGAGCTGACCCGGAAGATCGACTCCTCCCGGCGCTAGGGGCGGGGGTTCCCCTTGGGGAAACGCAAGGCACGGGCGAAACGCAGGAAGAAGGTCGCCCTCGTCTGCGCGGGCGGCGGGGTGACCGGGGCCATCTACGAGATGGGCTGTCTCCGGGCCCTGGACGCGCTCCTGGACAAGAGCGTCCTCGACCTCGACCTCTACGTGGGGATCAGCGGCGGGGCCTTCGTCTCTTCCCTGCTGGCGGGCGGCATCTCGCCCGGAGAGATGTACGACGCGGTCACGTCCCGAGCCGGCGTCCCCTTCGGAATGGCCACCGCCCCCATCTACCGCCTGGGACTCTTCGAGTTCCTGAAGCGCTCCCTCCAGGCCCCCCGGGTGCTCACCCAGGCTCTCGCGAGATCGTTCAAGGGTGAGGGTCGCAACTGGTCCGACCTGGTCTGGTCGCTCTTCGAGATCCTGCCCGCGGGGCTCCTGGAGACCTCGGGGATCCAGAAGTACCTGCACGAGCTCTTCCTCTCGCGCGGCCGCCCGGACCGCTTCCCCGATCTCCCCCGCCAGCTCTTCATCGTCGCGGTCGACCTCGACACCGGGGAGGCCGTGGCCTTCGGCTCCGAAGGTCACCGCGACGTGCCGGTCTCCCAGGCGGTCCAGGCCTCGATCGCCCTGCCCGGCCTCTACCGCCCGGTGCGGATCGCGGGACGCGACTACGTGGACGGCGGGGTCAAGAAGACCGCCCACATCAACCTGGGCATCCAGAGCGGAGCCGACCTGGTCATCTGCATCAACCCGATCGTGCCCATCCTCAACGACGCGAACGGCGGGCCGCTGCCCGGCCACCTGAGCGAGCGCGGGGTGACCTACGTCCTCGACCAGGCCCTGCGGATCATGCTGCACGGTCGCATGGAGTACGGGATGGAGCGCTACCGGCGCGAGCACCCCGAGGTGGACATCGTACTGATCGAGCCCACCCGTGACGACTTGAGGATGTTCAGCTACAACATCATGCGTTATAGCGCGCGGCGGGTCGTGGCCCAGCATGGCTACGAGTCCACCCTCGCCTTCTTCCGGAAGGACGAGGGCCGCCATCGCCGGATCCTGGCCCGCCACGGCATCCGCCTGGCCGATCCCCACGCCCTGCCCGACACGCCCCCGCCCCACCCTCACCGCTCGAACCTGGCGCGCGCCCTCGACGCCTCCCTGGCCCGCCTGGACTCGCGGATCGGCGAGCGCCGTCAGCCCTGAGCGGTTCGGTCGGGGGCCTTCGAATCAGTCTTCGTGGCCATGCCGCTGGACGAGCGCATCCGCCTGATCCTCGAGCAGCAGACACGGTTCTACGATGAGCAGGGGACGAACCTACGGCGAAGGCCGCGGAGTAGCTGCCCCGCCTGCGTCTTTGTAAGGCGCTGTGCCGCGCTCGGGAACGGCGCATACAGCACCTTCCGAGAAGCCCTGCGCACCGATCTCCAAGGCATGGTCGAAGCGAGCGCGATAGTTTTCCCACGCGATGGTTGCGGTTAGTTCAACGATCTGGGCGTCATCCAGCGCCGCGCGTAGCGCTGCAAAGAGCTCCTCGGGCACCTCGACCGGTGTCTTGGTCAGCGCAACCGCGTAGTCGAGCACGTGCTTCTCGAATGGCGAAAATGACGAACTCGACCGGTAGCTTGGAAGTTCGCGAATTTGATCCTCTGTGAGACCCGCTGCTCTGCCAACTGCAGAGCCAATGTCAATTCAGAATGGACACCCTACCAGCGCGGCCGCCTTGAGCGCGGCGAGCGCCTTCATCTTCTCCTCGACACGTCGAGAGCGCTCGAGCGCGAATTCGTAGGCGCCGTACCCTCGGAATATCCACGGATGGTGCGCCTTGACGGTCATCGGCTCGGGCACCTTGCCGACCCGTCGTCGCGCATACCAGTATGCGAAGCGCTGCATGATGCCTGCACGGTGAGCAGGGACGCCTTCGATTCGAGCCATCGCCTATCCTCCCACGGAGAAGGTACATGTTCCCGGGTCTCCTCATCTCCTGAACGCTCGATGGGCGAGCCGGCCGTCAGAGACGCTCAGGCGGCTAGCCGAACCAGATCGACCGCCTGCGGGCCAGCCGTCCGTCGATCATCCGCTGGATGACTGACCGGATCTCCTCCGAAAGGCGGTTCACGAGGATCGGGTCCTCGGCCGCCTCGGGCCCATACTGCGACACGTCCATGGGGTCGGCGAAGTCGATCGACCACTTGGTCGGAAGGGGGACGAGCCCCAGCGGCCCCAGGGCCGGGAAGGTGGGAGTGATCGGGAAGTAGGGGAAGCCGAGCGGGCGGCCGATCCAGTCGGCCTTGGCGATCATGGGGTGGATCTCCTCCGCTCCCACCACCGCACAGGGGATGATCGGGGCGCCGGTGCGCAGCGCGATGCGCACGAACCCGCCGCGCCCGAAGCGCGCGAGCTTGTAGCGCTCGCGGAAGTACTTGCCTACTCCCTTCACGCCCTCGGGGAAAACACCCACCAGCTCCCCTTTGTTGAGCAGCCGCTCGCCGTTTTCCGGGTTCGCCCGCACGGAGCCGGACTTCGCGAGCAGGGGCGCGAGAACGGGGAGCAGCGCGAACATGTCCAGGGCCAGCATCCGGCAGTCGCGCCGCGCCGGGTGCTCCTGGCGGATCGCGAGCTTCACCATGAGCCCGTCGTAGGGCAGCACCCCGGAATGATTCACCACCACGAGGCCCGGACCTTCTGCAGGGACGTGCTCGATCCCGGCGGTCTCCACCCTCCACCACACCGTGTAGAGGAACTCGAAGAGCGGCTGCAGGGTCTCGGTGAAGCGCCGGTCGGAGCCGAACTCGTCCACGTCCTCGGAGTGCCAGGCGAAGTAGAGAGCGCTCTGCAGGCGGGCCAGGCTGGCCCAGCTCAGCCCCCGCGTACCCGCGTGCATCAGGCGCGCGAGGGTCACCAGCACGCCTTCCGGATGCGCCGCTTTAGCCTTCGCCCGCTCCAGCTCGGCCTCCACCGTCCGCAGGCGCGCCCGCAGGTCGCGGTCGGTCCGCGGTGGCGCGGCTCGCCGCGAGCGTGTCGGCGCGCGGTGCAGGGGGACGACTTTCATGCCTCGGCCTCAAGCATCGAGCCTGCCTTCTCGGGGTACCGGTAGGCCAGGTAGGCCCCGAGGGCATCGCGGCTCCGGTAGCTCGCGGTCCATCCGAGCTCCCGCTTCGCCTTGTCCCCGTCCGCAACGAAGAGGAACCGCGCGTAGTCGACGAAGCCCGCGGGAGCGGCGCCGATGCCCGAGTTCCACGCGAGGTCGGCGAGGGCATACGCGGCCGAATGCGGCACCGCCACCGTGACCTTCTCGGCCAGGTGCAGCGCGGTGAGCAGGCTGAGCGCGTCGCGGGGGACGACGTTCACGATCCCGCAGGGGCCCTTCGTGAGGGCCGCCTCCATCGCGGCGAGGGCGTCCTCCGGGTGCAGGAACTGGACAAGCGGGTCGTAGCCGAACACCACCGGCACCACTCGCTTCGCCAGGACGCGGCTGTAGAAGGTGTGGAGGCCCGATCCGAGAATGGTCGCGAAGCGGAGGATGGTCACCCCCATCGAAGGGTAGCGCTTCGCGAAGGCGAGGGCGTGCTGCTCGGCCTCCAGCTTGTCCCGGACCCACCCCAGGGAAGGGTTCGGGTCGGGCCGGCGGTCCTCGGTGAGGAAGTTGGGGTTCTCCCCGCGTGCCCCGTACACCGCGGTGTACGAGCGCATCACGACGTGGCGGACCCCGGCCGCCGCCGCCGCGGCCACCAGGTGCAGGGTGCCGATCGACTCCAGCTCGTGGGCATAGGAAGAATCGCGGCGGGGGCTCGTGAAGAACGCCGCGTGGACGATCGTGTCCACCTCCTCGTCCTGCAGCACGTCCACCAGCCTCTGGTCCGCCCCCGGCAGGGTCAGGTCCAGCATCTGGTGGCGGACGCCGCCCGGGGCGGCGGGAGGCGCGGCGATGTCCACCGTCACCACCGAGTCGGCGCCCCGCGCGTCCACCAGCCGGCGCAGGATGCGGGCGCCCAGGAACGAGGACGTCCCGGTGACGGCGATTCGGCCCACGGTCCCTAGGACCTCTTGCCGGCCTTCTTGCCGCGGGCGTTCTTGCCCGCAGGCTTCTTGAGCTTGGCCTTGAGAGTCTCCACCTCCTGCTCGAGGCTCTCGACCCGGGAGAGCGCCCGCTTGAACTCGCTGCGCGTGGGGATGTTCATGCCGCGCAGGGCCTGGGCCGCCGCGGCGTCGAGCCTCTGCTTCCCCCGCATCGCGCCCTCCATGGCCTTCATGAAGTGCGGGTTCTGCATGAGTTCGCCGGAGATCTGGGTGAGCATCTCGTCCCCGCGCTCCTTCAGGTCCTTCAGGCGCTCGAACAGGCCCTTGTCCTGGGACATGGAGGCTCCTTTCCGCCGGCAGGCCTCAAGGATAGGTCACGCGGGAGAGCGCATCAATGCCGGACCCGGAAGGACTTCAGGTCGATCCGGGACCCCAGGAGCCGCCGGAACTCGGACGCCCCGACGGAGGCCACCTGCCGCCCGGTCTCGAACTCGATCGCGTCGATGGCTTCCTCCCAGGCGCGCTCGCGCCGCGCGACTTCGTCGAGGTCGCGCACCCGGCCGAACTCCTGCACGTGCTTGTTGTGCCGGCAGAGCATCCGGAAGGCGCCCGCGGTGTCGGGCCGGCGGATGGGCAGGCCGAGGATGCGCACGTCGTTGCCCACGTCGTGGATGGGCTGCCCCCACTCGCCGTAGACCCCGAAGATCGTCCCCAGCTTCTCGAGCACGCGCGCGAGCTTCGGCTCGTTCATGGCGAGGAGCACGGCCTTGACCACGGGCAGGGTCAGGTTCCGGGTGAGGGTGGGATCGGCCAGGCGCACGTTCACCCCGAGCTCCTCGCGGGTGATGCGCATCACGTCCTCGGAGCGGATGCGGTTGTCGGTGGCGAGGTGGACGCGCGCTCCGATGGCCTCCGGGGTGTGGAGGGCGGCCAGGATGCCGGCGGCCACCCGGTCCACCGGCACCAGGTTCAGCTCCGCCGAGCGGTCCGCGGGGAAGGCGGTGGCGATGGTTCCCACCAGCCAGGCCCGGGCCCGGTCCGCGAGGTCGCCTCCCAGGGACTCCAGGGCCTCTTTGGCCCGGCCGAAGGCGTTGATGGGCGCGTTTACGACCTTGGTGTCGCCCCGGTTGTTGCCGGTTCGCGAGTGGCCGATCACGATCGAGGGCAGGAGCTGGGTCACCCGCAGGCCCTCCTGGATCAACGCGCGATCGGTCTCGATCGAGGCCATGGCCTTCGTGAGCTCGTAGAAGTTGTTGTAGAAATGCGGCGGGAACACCAGGGCCGACTCCTGGGCGATCGTGCGTTTGCGCCGCCCGTGGATGTACGAGGTCTCGATGGCCACGTGGCAGACGAAGCGCGAGCCCTCCGCCTCCTGCACCGACCGCGAGAAGGCGAGCGCGTTGCGGCAGCCCAGCACGTTGGCCCGGAACGAGCTCTCGTAGGGATCGTCGAAGGACACGCTGGCCGCGCACTGGATCACGTGGGTCAGGCTCGCGCGCAGCCGCTTCCGGTCGCCCTCCGCGATCCCGAACAGCGGCTTCTCGATGTCCCCCTCCACGAAGCGGAACTTCCTCGCGGCCGCGCCGGTGATGCGGAGGCGCTTCAGGAGCAGGGCCCCCCGCTGCCGCGGGGAGAGGACCTTCACGATCTCCTTCGTCTTGGGGTCGCGGAGGGTCTCGGGGCGCACCACCGCCACCACCGCCTCGATCCGCCGGTCGCCCGCGGCCTGGGCGAGCACCTCCTTGCCCAGGAATCCGGTGGCCCCCGTGAGGAGCACGTGGAGCCGAGGGTTGCGGCCGCGGGCGCGAAG
>Ga0137361_10000118_pt1 | contig 36530 bp, 33 predicted proteins | sample Mad1_80_16metaG_FD_104923 | JGI IMG/M metagenome (GOLD analysis project Ga0137361, IMG submission 104923) | Vadose zone soil microbial communities from Angelo Coast Range Reserve, California, USA - Mad1_80_16 metaG | ecosystem: Environmental > Terrestrial > Soil > Vadose zone | place: USA... | reverse complement strand
CGGCAACGCATCCCGACCGCTCTCACTGAACCCGAACCCAACGAAGATGCCTTTCAGCTGCCATTCTTCAGCAGCCTGCTAGGAGGGACGAATCGTGAACAGGGGGTCTCCGTACTGCACGGGCTGTCCGTTCTCCGGATGGACCTTCATGACCTCCCCCGCCACCTCCGCCTCGATCTCGTTCATGAGCTTCATGGCCTCGATGATGCAGAGGACCTGGCCCACGCGGACGCGGTCACCCACGTTGACGAACGAAGGCGAGTTGGGGTCGGGGGAGCGGTAGAAGGTCCCCACGATGGGGCTCTTCACCACCCCTTCCTTGCTGTCGCCGGCCTCCTCCGCGGGGGCGGCGGGTGCTCCCGGGCTGGCCGCGGCCGGGGGATGCGTGGCCGACCCCGGGGAGACAGGAGCCACGAAGCTGCTCGAGGCGACGAGGGGCGCCGGAGGGGGTGGAGTGCTCCGGCCCGAGCGGGCGACGCGCAGCTTCACTCCGTCCTGCTCGAGCTCGAACTCCGTGATGTCCTGCTCCTCGAGGATCCGGAGGATCTCCTTGATCTCCTTGACGTCCAAGCGTTTCCCTCCGCTCCCCGCTGCGCGTCCCCGGTCTTCGCGGAAAGGCCGTATTATTCCCGCCGGCTGCGGGGCTGTCAAGGAAACGGCTACTGGAACTCGCGCCGGAGGCGGAGGCCCGCGATCCGCAGCGCGAAGCGGGCTCGTCCGGCCAACGCCCCCGGGGCGAGGGCGGCAAAGAGGAAGTACTCCCCGGTGATCGCCACCAGGATCGCGACCAGCCTCTCCGTGACCACCCACAGCTCCCGGAGGTCCCCGAGGCCGGTGTCGGCCGCGGCAGACACGCTGGCCCGCAGCAGGGTCGTGTACTCGGCCGCCACCGCCTCCACGTTCGGGTCGGGGCGGACCACGAGTTTCTCGATGGGAATCCCATCCGTGCCCATGATCATGAGGACCCGGGTCTCCGGCACCTTCTCCGAGATCGTGCGGAGCGCCTCCCGAAAGGCGGGTACCGCCGTCACCGCGGTCCCGTAGCCGGGGCGTTCCGGCGGATGGTGACCAGGAGGTCCTCGAGGCGCGCGATCGCGCTCTCGATGGCGCGGCGGCGCGTGGTGCGCTCGTCCTCGGGTGCGGCGGCGGCCCGGGGGCCTACCGTAGGAGGGACGGACGGCGCCAGGAGCGCCCTCAGCTCCCCGAGGCGAGCCCGGCTCCGCTCGTTCTCCGGCCCGCGCTGCAGCAGCTGCTGGTAGACCTCGATCGCCTTGTCCACGAAGCCCTGACGGAAGTACAGCTCGGCCAGGGTGGAGGAGGACAGGGCCGCCGTCTCGGGCGTGACGACGGGCGGCGCGGGAGGCGCCGGCGAGCCGGGGTCGGCCGGTGGTGCGGGGGCGTGGGTCGCTCGCGGAGGGTCGGGCGCTGGCCCGCTCCGGGGCACGGATGGCGGGGCTGCGGCCGGCGCGGGCCGAGGTGCCACCGGAGCCGCGGGGACCCCGCGCCCGCCGCCTGCTGCCTCCTGCCGGCTGGCGCCGGGCGGGGGCGCTTCGACCCGCGGAGCGGAAGAAAGCGGCAGGGTAGGCGCGGACTCGTCGATGGTCCCGTCCAGCGTGACGTCCAGGGGGAGCGGGCGGAGGAGGGACGGGTCCGCGGAGGAAAGGCGCGGGCTGGCGTCGAAAGGCGCCTCGAGCTCGAAGCTCTCCTCCAAGGGCTGGCCAGTGCGGTCGGTATTGACGGGCGGCGGACCGGGAGCGACGGGGCGCGACCTCATGGCGGCCACGGGAGGAGGACCCGCGGCAGGGGCGGCGGCTGGGGGAGGCCCGGGCTTGGCATGAGGGCCGCGGCCCGGCGGTCGCGGTGCCCTCGTTGCCGGAGGCGCCGCCGGACGCGGGGGTGCCGCAGGCGGTCCCCCGGCCGGCCGCCGCGGCGGAGTCAACTTCTCCTCCAGCATCCGGATCTGCGCCTCGATCTGCCGGTCACCCGCCGCCAGCCGCAGGAGCGCCCGATACTGGAGGAGCGCCGACCCCAGGTCCCCCAAGGCTTCGAGACACTCGGCGAGGAAGCGGCTCGCCAGGATGTTGTCGGGGGCGCCCCGCAGAACGGCCTCGAACTCGGCACGGGCGGCGGGAAGGTCGCCGGAGTCGAGGAGGGCCCGGCCCAGCGTCATGCGAGCCGAAGGGTAGTTCGGGTGAAGGGACAAGCCCGTCCGGCTGACCCGGATGGCCTCCCCGAGCTCGCCCTCCTTGCGCAGCTCTTCCGAGAGCTGGGCGAACAGACGCGAGCCCGGCTCCTTGTCGAGGCGTCGGCGGAGCTCTTCGATGCGGGGGTTCTCAGCCACGAGTCTTCAGGACGGCACCGCGCGCCACGCTACCACGATGAACCATCGCCGCAAAGTGTGCCCGGTGATGAGACGCGGGCCGGGCGCCGCCCTATTGCTGGTAGATGAGGACATCCCTCTGCTGCTGCTCGGGAGAGTAGGTTGCGTCGAAGCTGTAAGGCTTCACGACGATCACCACCAGCAGCCCGGCCCTGAACCCCGCGGTGTACACGACCTGTGCCACGCCGCTGCCGTCCGAGACGAGGGACACTCCCGTCTGGAGCGGTCCCACGACGATGCTGCCCGCCACCAGGAAGCCGTCCCCCTGGACCAACCGGACCTCGAGCTGCCGCCCCGGTGCAGGCCGTCCATTCTGATCGCGCACCTGGATGCGCACCACCGACTGGCTCACGCCGTCAGCGCTGATTGTGTCGGGGGAGGCCTTCATATCCAAGGACAGGCCTGTCTCGGATGGGCCGATCAGGGGAGGGACGTTCACCTCGTCGAGGCCGCCGACACCGCACGCCCCCATGATCACGGCCAGGGCGAGCGCTCCCAGGACGGGCCCGTGGCCGCCCACTCTCTTCTGGAGCTTGGCAAATCGCATGAGAGCCTCTCTCGCTACTGGCTGATGGGGCAAGTGGTGTCGGTGCCCACGAAGTCCGCGAAATCGATCTGCAGCCGCCCCGTGGCTGAGTTCGTGGCCACGCCCGTCGTGGTTCGGGCGTGAAGAGTGATCTCTGCGAACATGGTCACGATGAAGGCTCCTCCGTTGTTCACGAGTTGGCTCAGCGGCGGCTCGAGCTTCGCCTGCCGCCGCACCACTTCGATGGGCAGGGCGCCGTCGCTCTCTCCGATGACCTCGAAAGCGAGGTTGCCACTGATGGAGTACGGCACGTCCACGCCCTCGACGCCGCGGCCGTCCGAACGGAAGTACCGGACCTCGTAGCGCTCGATCACGATGTCGTCGCGGAAGCCCGCCGCCGGCGCGTTGGGGTTCTTGGCGTGGTTTTCCACGCGCACGACGACGCTGTCCGGGCAGACGTTCGTCGACTGCCGGACGTCAGACGTCAGCACGTTGCCGCTATTGACGCCCGTGATCAGCAAGGCCCTGGTGGAGTTGCCCTGATTGAAGTAATTGGGGGTGCACCCTGCCATCACCAGGCCGCCCAGGACCAGGACGGGAATGACCTTCATAACTCTCCTCCACGCAGCGCGCATGGCTCGGTGGCTGGGACCAGGAAAGCACATGGCTCTACCCCTTGGCGATCCGGGGCGTGATGAACAGCAACAGCTCATTGTTGGTGCTGGTCAGGAACCGGTTGCGGAACAGGTAGCCCAGGATCGGGATCTTGCCCAGGAAGGGCGTCGACTGTTGCGAGGTCTGCTCGTTGCTCACATAAATGCCGCCCACGACCGCGGTGGCGCCGTCCTTGACGAGCACGATGGTCTTGGCGGACTGGGTGTTGATCGGCGGGATCCCGCCGACGAGGTTCGCAAAGTCGGCTTGGTTGTTCTCGATCTCGAGGGTCAGGATGACCGTCCCCGCGTCGGTGATCTGCGGCGTCACCTTCAGGGTCAGAACCGCGTCCTTGAACTGGACGGTGACCGTGTTGTTGGCCACCGTCTGGATCGGGATCTGGATGCCCTGCTTGATCTCCGCTTCCTTGTTGTTCTGGGTGGTGACTCTCGGGGTGGAGAGCACGCGGCCGCGGCCCTGGCGTTCCAGGGCGGTCAGGGCGAGGTCGAGGTTGAAGTTGCCCAGGATGTTGCCCATGGAAACACCGATGCCCGTGTTGAAGCCAGTGGCCGGCAGGTTCACCGCGTAGCCGCGGTTCGAGGCTCCGATCCCCGCGTTCGAGGCCTGGCCGCGCTGGTCCGCGCCGATGCCGCCCTGGGACGGGACGCCGCCGCCGTTGAGGATGATCGAGTTGGGGAACGATTGGTTCGTGGTGTTGCCGAAGCGGGGCGACTGCTCGTGGTTGAAGCCCCACTGGATGCCGAGGTCGCGGGTGAAGTTGCGGCTCGTCACCACGATCCGGGCTTCGATCTCCACCTGGGGAGTGGCGCGGTCGAGCTCGGCGATCAGGTCCTTGGCCTTCTGCACGTAGGTCGGGAGGTCACGCATGATCATCGTGTTGGTGCGCTCGTCCACGTTGATCTGGCCGCGGGCCGAGAGGGCCCCCGCCTTCTTGATGACGTCGGAGATGGTCTGCGCCTTGGCGTAGGAGATGCGGCGGGTGTAGTCGATGAGGTCTCCCGCGAGCGCCTTCTCCTCCGCCAGCTTCCGTCGTTCCTGCTCCTCCCTCTGGAGGTCGCTCAAGCGGGCGATCCGGATGACGTTGTCCTCGAGGCTGTAGCCCAGGCCGTTCGTCTTGAGGATCAGGTCGAGGGCCTGGTCCCAGGGGACCTCGGTCAGCTTGAGGGTGACCTTCCCGCCCACGCCGGGGTTCACCACGACGTTCAGTCCGCTGATGTCGGCGAAGAGGCGGAAGATGTCCTGGAGGTCGCCGTCCTTGAAATCCATGGTGATGGGCGCCCCCGTGTACTGCTTGGTGGCGCCGATCGACCCCTCTTCCAGCTTCTGGGTCGCGAGCTGCGGATCGGGCAGGGGCGGCAGGGCGAGGGGCGCGGGGGCGGCTCCCCTCGGGGTGTAGATCTGCACGCCCGAGGTGGGGATCGCCGCCGGCGGAGCGTCGACCGGAGCCGGTTCCGGGTCGGGGGCGCGGAGCGAGGCCAGGGGTGCGGGGGCCGGCTCCTGTCCCTCCCCGAAGATGACCTTGATCCCGTCGGCGGCTTCGGCGATCCGATAGGGCGCACGAGCGGAGAGGTCGAGGACGAGCCGGGCCACCTTGGGCGAGGTGGCGCTGAACTGGCCGAGACGGACCTTGCGCACCGGGGCCTGGTTCACCTCGATCTGCCGGGTGGAGGCACGGGTGACCACGTCCTTGAAGTCCACCACCAGCCGGTCCGGGTTGCCCAGGAAGAAGTCCTGGTAGCGAAGGTGGCCGTCGGCCTTGACGGTGACGGTGAGCTGCCCCGCCTCCTGGGCCTCGGCCACGGACAGGATCCGGGTCGCCTTGGGGCCCGTCGCGGGAGCGGGACTCGAGGGGGCGCTCGGCGCGGCGGCCGCGGGCTCTTGGGCGACGATGTCCGCGCCGGCCGTGACCGGAGCGGAGGGCGCCGGCTCCGAGGGAGGGGCCGACGCGGGGACGGCTTCCGCAGCCGGGGCGGGGGCCGGCTCGGCCGGGGCGGGGGCCGGGGCCGCCGCGCTCACCAGGGGCGCCGGGGCAGCCGAGGCCGCCGTGGCCGGGCGGTCGAACACCAGATTCAAGGACTTGCCCTTCGAGTAGATCTGGTAGGGGACCAGGCTCGCCAGGCGCACCTCGAGGCGCGCGATGTTGCGGCCGTCGGCGCGGGCCAGGTTCGTGACCCGTATCGATTCGACCTCCCGCGTGCCCACGCTGATCCGGGCAGGGACCTTCGAGGCCTCGACCTCGGGGATGTCCACCACCAGGGTGAGCGGGTCCGGGCTATAGTAGGTATAGGCGAGGGGGCCCGAGGATTCGACGATGATGCGCGTCGAACGGTCGGTGTTCTCCTGCCGGATGTCGGAGATCGCCGTCGGGGTCCTCTCATCGGCCCTTGCGTACGTGGCCGCTGCGAGGGTGACTGCGATCAGGCAGACCCCAGCGAGCTTGATCCTCATTGCCTGGCCTCCTCGGACGCATACAGGTTCTTCTTGACTTCGCGCGTCTTGACCGGGGACAACGGATCAGTGACTTCCTGCAGGAAGGTCACGGAGTTGGAGTCCACGGCGGTGATGACCCCGTCATACATGCGCTGTCCGGTCGTTGCGAAGTACGACTTGGTGGGGTCGGGGCCCGCGAAGAGCGCGATGAAGCCGGGCTTCGACGCCACCCCCATGCCGCCCCCGGGCGTACGCACGATGCCCTTGAGGGCGACCTCCTGGATGAGGAAGCCTTCCATCCCGGGCTTGCGGGTCTTGGGGCCACCGGCCTGGACCGGCCGCAACAGGCTGACGAAGGGGTCGCGCCGGCCCTGCGGGTTGTAGGTGTACCCTCCGGGCGTCTCCACGAACTCCTCGAGGCCGATCTTGCCGGGCTCGGCGCCGCCGGACGTCGGGGCAGGAGAAGCGGCCGCCGGGGGGGTCGGCGCCTGGGCCATGAGGGGGACGCTCAGGGCGGCGAGCGCCAGGGCCACGAGCAGGGAGCGCTTCATGGAGGCGTTCCTCATCGGCCGGGGGTGGGAGAGGCTCCCGGCGCGCCGCCGGGAGGCGTTTCGATGTACACGTAGGTCGTGGCCACCGTCTGGGCGGTGATCGTCCGCGTGGGGGTCGGGTTCTGGATCGATTTGATCTTGATGTTGCCCAGGTTCACGAGGCGCGAAAGGCGGCTCACGCGATCGCAAAACGCCCCGAGGTTGTGGTAGGTGCCTTCGACGCTAACGTTGATCGGCACCTCCTGGTAGAACTCCTTGTTGGCCACCGCGGTGGGGGTGAAGACCTTGATCGACAGGCTGGACTGCGTCGCCAGGTACTGTACGCGCCGCATCAGGTCGGGGGTCTCCTTCTCCGGCGGCAGGATCCGTTTCAGGGTCTCCAGCTTGGCCTCCAGGAGCTGAACCTCGCGCTGGAACTCCTGGAGCTTGTTCGCGGTCACTTCCAGGGCCTTGATCTCCGTCTCGAGCTGCTGGAGCCGGGTCTCCTTCGCCTGCTGCTGGTCGAGGGCCTCCGAATACCAGAGGTAGTAGAAGCCCCCTCCGATGAGGGCCGCGGCCAGGAGGGAGACCCCGAGCTGGCCGGCGAGGGGCAGCTTGGTGAGCGGGTTCTCAGCCATGAAGCCTCATTCCTCCCTAGGACTTCGGGGCCACGGGGGGGGCCGCGGCCTGGGCCGCCGCCGCCGCCCTGGCCTTCGCGGCCTCTTCCTCGGGGTTCTTGAAAGTGCCCCCCAGGGAGAAGGTCACGATGTTGTTGTTCTCCACGCCCGACAACAGGTCCACCTGGCTGAACCAGCCGCTGCGCTGCAGGGCGCTGAGGAAGTCGGCCACCGCGGTGAGGCTGTTGCTCTCCCCGCCAAAGGTCACCTTTCCCCCGGCCTCGTCCAGGGTGGTCATCCAGACGTAGTCCGGAAGGGCCTTGGAGATCTCGTCCAGCATGTGCACGGGGCCCTTCTGCTGCGCCTTGAGCCTCTCGATCAGCTCCACCTTGCGCTCGAGGAGCGTCTTCTTCTTCTGGAAGGCATCCACCTGGACCTTGATGGCCTGGAGGTCCCGCTGCCGCTTCTCGTCGGCGGCGATCCGGGCGTCCAGGTCCTTGAGCTTGGCGGTCTGGAGCCACCAGAGGGCGGCGCAGAGGAAGGCCGCGCCCCCCGCGAAGAGCGTGAGCAGCAGGTAGGCCTGGAACGCCCCCGGGGCGGAAGGCGTCGAGACCGAGGTCTTCTTCTTCTTCTCGGTCGCACGCTCCGGGGCTACAAGGTTGATGCGGATCATCGGTCACCCACCTTGCGCGCCGCCAGGCCCACGGCGATCGCGGCCGACGGCCCGACGTCGTTGATGAAGTCGGGGTCGAAGTCCTTCGGGTTGTAGGTCACGTTGTTGAAGGGGTTCAGGAGCTCCACCCCGGCCTCGAAGCGGTCGGCCAGGAGGTCCCGCAGGCCCTGGATCTTGGCCGTCCCGCCCGACAGGAAGATCCGGTCGATCCGGTCTTCCGCGGACGTGGCCCGGAAGAAGTCGAAGGTCTTCTGGATCTCGAGGGCGATGTTCTCCGAGACAGCCTGGATGATGGGGTGCAGGTTCTCGGGGGCCGCCCCCTCCACTCGCTCGCCCCGCTTGAGGGCTTCCGCCTGGTCGAAGGAAAGGTTCAGGTCCTTCTGGATCGCGTCCGTGTACTGGTTTCCGCCCACCGCGATGTCGCGGTTGAAGATCGAGGTGCCGCCCTTGATGATGTTGATGTTCATGATGGAGGCGCCGATGTTCAGGAGCGCCACCACCTTCCCCGGGTCGATCCCATAGTTGATCTCGTAGCAGTTCTGGAGGGCGAACACGTCCACGTCCACGACCTGGCAGGTCTTGCCGGCCTGGGTGATGGCGGAGGTGTAGTCGCTAATCTTGTCCTTCTTGACCGCAACCAGGAGCACGTCCATGTTCCCGCCCGAGCCGCCTCCGTCGATGACCTCGTAGTCGAGGGCCACGTCCTGGATGTCGAAGGGGATGTACTGCTCCGCCTCCCAGTGGATCGACTCCGCGAGCTCGTCGGTGCTCATCTGGGGCAGGCTGATCTTCTTGACGATGACCGCGTTGCCGGAGACGCTGGTGGCGACGTCCTGGGTCTTGATCTTGTTGGCCTGGAAGAGCCGCTGGATGGCGTCGATGACCGCGCCGGAGTCCATGATCGCGCCGTCCACGATCGCCTCTGGAGGAAGGGGCTCCAGGCCGATGTTGAGCAGCTGGAACTCGTCACCCCCCTTGCCCCCCGACCTGACCTCGACCGCTTTCACGGCCGACGAGCCGATGTCGACGCCGACTACGGTCTTCTTCTTGCTCCCGAACAGAGCCACGGGCGTCTCTCCCTCCGCTGAACAACCAAGCTCATTCGTCGCGGCGCCCCACGCCGCGCGCGGGGTTTCTCTTCAGAACCGAAGACGGGTCTACACTTATGAAAAATAGTTAAAGTGCTTCCTGAAGCTAGCAGAGCGCCCCACTCATGTCAAGCGAAAATTGAGGGTTTGGCGAGTAACTTATGGAGGCGACAGACAGTCCGGTCAAGGCCGTCGCCGAACAGCCTCCAAATGCTGCCTCGAGGGGCGCCCTCTTCGACCAAGCCCTCTCTTCCGAAGGAAGCTATTGTACCCTCATGAGTTCCCGAGAAAGTGAGTCAAATCACGCCCCGCTACCCGGTCTTCGACGCAAAAGGATACGCCAAATCAGAACCGGATGCGGACGTCCGGATCGTTCTTGGCGTGGATGGTGTCGATGAAGCGGACCAGGTGCGGGATCGTCATCATCACGAGGCAGTGGGTCCGCGTGCCCTCACCGAAGAAGCGCACTCCCTTGAGCAGGCTGCCGTCGGTCACCCCGGCGGCCGCGAAGATCACGTTCTTGCCCGGAGCGAGGTCGTCGGTGAAGTAGACCTTGTCCAGGCTCGGGATCCCCATCTTCTTGAGGCGCTCGGCGTCGGAGGGCTTGGTGAGGACGAGCTTGCCCTGGATCTCCCCGTTCAGGCAGCGCATGGCGGCGGCGGTCAGCACGCCCTCCGGCGCCCCCCCCGTGCCCATGACGGCGTGGACGCCCGTCCCGACGACGGCGGCGCTGATGCCGGCGGAGAGGTCCCCGTCGCCGATCAGGCGGATGCGGGCCCCCGCCTTGCGGATCTCCGAGATCAGCTTCTCGTGCCGCGGCCGATCGAGGACGATCACCACCAGGTCGTGCACCTCGCGATCCAGCGCCCGGGCGATCGCCTTCAGGTTGTCGTCCACGGGGGCGTTGATGTCCACCTTGCCCTTGGAGGAAGGGCCCACCACGAGCTTCTCCATGTAGATGTCGGGGGCGTTAAGGAGCCCGCCCTTCTCGGAAGCGGCCAGGACCGCGATCGCGTTGGGGGCGCCGGTGGCGCAGAGGTTCGTCCCTTCCAGGGGGTCGACCGCGATGTCGACCGGGGTCCCGGCTCCCCCGCTGCCCACCTTCTCGCCGATGAAGAGCATGGGGGCCTCGTCGCGCTCCCCCTCGCCGATCACGATGGTCCCGTCGATGTCGACGGTCTCCATCTCCTTGCGCATGGCCTCGACCGCCACCTGGTCGGCGTACTTGCGGTCGCCCTGGCCCATGGTGCGGGCCGCGGCGATGGCCGCCCGCTCCACGACCCTCACGAATTCGAGAGGCAGATCGTCCGGAATCATTCAGCGGCCCCCCACCCTCCGACCTGGGCAATTCCGGGGGGGTACCGACGTCGATCGCACCCCCCCCCATCCCGCTCGCGCCGGAGTGAATCCGGCGCTCGCTGCCCGGACCTGTTTACGTCCCTGCGACGTCCGGCTCCGGGTCATCGGGCGGTCCAGGCCGGCAGGTCCACCCGCCGCGGCTTGTCCTGGCGGTAGCCGAGGGCGTAGTCGGCCTGCATGATCTTGTGGATCTCGCGGGTTCCTTCGTAGATCACCGCGGCCTTGGAGTTGCGGAAGAAGCGGCCGGCCGGGTACTCGTCGGAGAATCCGTTGCCTCCGTGGATCTGCACGCAGTCGGAGGCGGCCCGCTCGCTCTTCACGGTGGCGAACCACTTGGCGAGGGAGGTCTCGCGGGTGTTGCGCCTCCCCTGGTTCTTCAGCCAGCCCGCCCGAAGCCAGAGCAGGCGCGCGGCGTCGTAGTCCGACACCATCTCCGCGATCATCTCCTTCACGAGCTGGTGCTCGCCGATCGGAACCCCGAACGTCTTGCGCTCCCGGGCGTACTTGACGGAGGCGTCGAGGCAGGCCCGGACGAGCCCCGTGGCCCCCGCGGCCACCGTGTAGCGGCCGTTCTCGAGGGCGAACATGGCGATCCGGAAGCCCTCGCCCTCCCGGCCCAGGAGGTTCTCCGCCGGTACCTCGACGTCCGAGAGGTGAAAGCCGCCGGTGTTGCCGGCCAGGATCCCCCACTTCTCCTTCATGGGGTAGGAGCTGAAGCCCTTGAAGGTGCGCTCGACGATGAAGGCGCTGAGGCCGCTGTGGTCGCGCTTCTTCTTCTTTTCCTGGTCGGTCCAGGCGACGACCAGGAAGTGGTCGGCCACGTCGGCCAGGCTGATCCAGTGCTTCTCCCCGTTCAGGACGTAGCGGTCGCCCTTCCGCACCGCCGTGGTCTCTATCCCCACCGCGTCGCTCCCCGCGTTGGGCTCGGTCAAGCCGTAGCTCGCGATCTTCTCCCCCTTGGCCTGGGGCACCAGGTACTTCCGCTTCTGCTCCTCGGTCCCCCAGCACCAGAGGCTCATCGAGTTGAGACCCACGTGGACGGACATGATCACGCGCAGGTGGGTGTCCACGTACTCGAGCTCCTCGCAGGCGAGGCCCAGGCTGATGTAGTCGAGCCCCGCGCCACCCTGCTCCTCGGGAAGGCAGATCCCGAGGAGCTGCAGGTCGGCCATGCCCTTCAGGAAGGAGCGCTCGAAGCGGTGCTCGCGGTCGAGGTCGTGGATCTTCGGGGCGACTTCCCTGCCCGCCCAGTCCCGCACCATCGCCTCGACCGCCCTCTGTTCTTCGGTCAGCTCGAAATCGATCATGAGTCCTCGCTTGGCTCGGTGGCGAGCTCGCCGTCCTCCGGCAGGTCGGCCCGCTCCGCGAGAAGGCGGCGCGCCTCCTCGGCCCGCCCGGCCGGCACCAGCACGCGGACCAGGGAGAGCGCGCGCACGCTGGGAATCGGCTCCTGCCGATAGCTCTGGTCGATCACCCGCGCCTCGATCCCCGCCTCCCGCAGGCGCAGGGCCATCAGCTCCGCCTCGAACACCCGGCTCGCCTCGGCCGCGGTGTCCCAGTCGGCGTAGGATGCGCGCTCGCTCATCGGTCCTTCCACACCGGCTTTCGCTTCTCGATGATGGCCCGCAGCCCCTCCTCGGCGTCCTGGGTCGCCATGAGCTGGTTCAGGTAGACGTCCTCGGCGTGGCGCACCGCGTCCGGGAACAGGAGGTCCAGCCCCCCGGAGATCGCCCGGCGCGTGTACTGCATCACGGGGGCGCTCGACTCCTGGAACCGCTGGGCGAGGGCGGCCACCTCGGCGTCCAGCTTCTCGTCGGGGCAGGCGCGGGTGATCAGGCCGATTCGCTCGGCCTCGGCAGCGGACAGGCTCCCTCCCCCCAGGATGATCTCGAACGCCTTCTTGCGGCCCACGATCCGGGGGAGCAGGGCGGCGGCCACGGTGTTGAACACGGCGCCCTTGATCTCGGGATGCCCGAACTTGGCGGCCTTCTCCGCGGCCAGGCAGATGTCGCAGCCGGCCGCGAGGAGGCTCCCCGCGCCGAGGGCCGGCCCCGCCACCACCGAGAGGGTGGGCTTGTCGAGCTTGGCCAGGTTCTCGAAGATCCGGCGGTAGCTCTCCAGCATGACGTAGGCCCGGTCGCCGAAGTGGTCGTTCAGATCGAAGCCGGCGGAGAAATACTTCCCCGCGCCGGCGATCACCACGAGCTTCACGTCGCGCCGGTACTCGAGGGACTCGAGGGCCCCGCTCACGTCTTGCATCGCGTCGATCGAGAGGACGTTCGCGGGGGGCCGGTTGAGGGTCATCCGCGCGATGCCCTGGGCGGACTCGAGCTGGATGTGCTTGAAGCTCGTGTCCTTGGGGGGAGCGAAGATGTCGACGTCGTGGGGATCCAGGTCTTCCGCCATAAAGAGCCCCTTTCCGCCCGTCAGAGCGCCTCGAACGCGGCGAGGGCGCCGCCGAACTTGCCAATCGGTGTCCGCACCGCCCCCGCGATCACGACGTCACGCATCTCTGCCTTCACAATGTCGACAACCCTCGGACTTGTCGGGGCTTATCGTGGGCGAGTCTACCACACGACCCTCACCCGAACCGGGCTCCCCTTGCCGGCCCCGAGCCGAGAAGCCGCGCTTCCCTCGCGCACCGCGACCTCGAGCCGGCCCCTGCTTCCCACGAGGGCGCAGGGGCCGCCCGGGCGGACGTCCGAGTAGGTGCGCACCCACGGGATGGTCGCGCCGCCCACGAAGACCTCGACCGCCCGTGCCCCTTCGACCGCGCGCTCCGAGAGGCTCGTGGTGAGGTTGCCGAAGCGGTCGAGGTACAGGACCGCGGCTTCCCATTCGCCCGTCGCGAGCCTCCGCGGCTCCGGCGTCTCCAGGAGGACCGGGTGCTCCACCTTCGGCCCCACCTCCCCCAGGTCCACGCCCTGCGCCAAGTGTGGCGACCGGGCCGAACACGTCGCGGCCGTGGAAGACCGGCGAGACGGGCGAACGGAACAGCCGCGCGTTCTCGAGCCCGTGGACGCGGAGCTCCGCATGCTCGCGCAGGACGAAGCTGAAGAGCCCGTTGTCGGGTCCGACGAAGAGGTGCGGGCCGGCCTGCAGGGCGAGGCCGCGGCGAGGCGATCCGACGCCGGGGTCGACCACCGCCACGAAGACGGTTCCCGGGGGGAACGTGCGGCAGGCGGCGTCGAGGGTCAAGGCACCCGCGAGCACGTCGTGCGGCGGCACTTCGTGGGCGAGGTCGACGAGGGTGGCCTCCGGGCAGACCGACAGGATCGCGCCCTTCATGGCTCCCGCGTACGGGTCCATGGCGCCAAAGTCGGTCAGCAGTGCCACGATGCGGGCCACCTGCCGATTCTAGCCCCGCGGGTTGCTGGTATAACTGATGGAGAGCACACCATGTCCGCCTCCGACCGGCTCCCGGTCCCCGCGTTCTATGATCCGGAGAACGCCCGGCGATGGAGCTACCGGCCCGATCCCCAGGCTCTGTTCGAAGAGGCGGGGCGCTGGCGCTCCCGACACGCGCTCTCCCCGTCCAGCGGCGACCGGCGCAAGGTCCACCTGCTGCTGGTCGACGCCCAGAAGGACTTCTGTTTCCCCGAAGGGACCCTCTACGTCGGCGGCCGCAGCGGCACGGGCGCCATGGACGACAACGACCGGATCGCGCGGTTCGTCTACCGCAACCTGGCCCGGCTGACCGACGTGACCTGCACCCTGGATACGCACTACCCGTTCCAGATCTTCTTCCCTTCGTTCTGGCTCCACCGGGACGGGGCGGCGCTCACCCCGCACCGCGAGATCACCACCGAGGCGGTCCGCTCCGGGCGGGTCAAGCCCAACCCGGCGGTGGCCGCCTGGGTGGCCGGGGGCGATTACGAATGGCTGAGGCGGCAGGCGGAGTTCTACTGCGCCGAGCTGGAGCGCGCGGGCAAGTACACGCTCTACCTCTGGCCGCCCCACTGCCTCCTCGGCGGGGAGGGCCACCTCCTCGCCGGAGTCGTGCAGGAGGCGCGCCTCTTCCACGCCTTCGCGCGCATGAGCCCGGCCCGCCTGGAGCCCAAGGGCTCGCATCCCCTGACCGAGAACTACTCGGTGCTCTCCCCCGAGGTCCTCCGCCGCCACGACGGCGGCGTGCTGGCGGAGCGTAACCGGGCGTTCCTGGAGACGCTGCTGGAGGCCGACGTCCTCGTGATCGCCGGCCAGGCAGCCAGCCACTGCGTCAAGAGCACGATCGAGGACCTGCTGGAGGAGATCCGGGCCCGCGACGCCTCGCGGGCCCGCCGGATCTACGTCCTGCGCGACGGCATGTCCTCGGTGGTGGTCCCCGACCCGGCGCGGCCGGGCCAGCTCCTGTTCGACTTCACACCCCAGGCCGAGGCCGCCCTCGAGCGCTTTGCCGCGGCGGGGATGCACCTCGTGTCCTCGGCCGACTCCATGGACTGCTGGCCCGGCGTGGAATAATCGAAGCCGTGGAGCGCGTCTACCTCGACCACAACGCGAGCACTCCCCTGGACCCTCGGGTCCTGGAAGCCATGTTGCCGATGCTCAGCGAGGCTTTCGGCAACCCGTCGAGCCTGCACTGGTTCGGCCAGCGGGCGCGGGCCGCGGTGGAGGAAGCGCGGGTCCAGGCGGCCTCCCTGATCGGCGCCACCCCCCCCGAGGTCGTCTTTACCGCGAGCGGGACCGAGGCCGACAACCTGGCCCTGCGCGGCGTGGCCGCGCGGGCCCACGAACCACGCCGCAAGCTGGTGGTGACCGCGGTCGAGCACCACGCGGTGCTGAACACCGTGCGTGCGCTGGCCGAAGAGGGCTTCCGGGTGGAGACGGCGCGGGTGGACGCGCAAGGCCGGGTCGACCTCGACGACCTGCGGGCGAGGGTGGACGACCGGACCGCGCTCCTCTCGATCATGCTCGCCAACAACGAGACCGGCGTGGTGCAGCCGGTCGCCGAGGCTGCCCGGTATGCGCGGGAGCGCGGCGCGCTCGTTCACTGCGACGCGGTGCAGGCCGCGGGGAAGGTGCCAGTGGACGTGCGGGCGCTGGACGTGGACCTCTTGACGCTCTCCGCCCACAAGATCTACGGCCCCAAGGGAGTGGGCCTGCTCTACGTGCGGCGCGGGACCCCGATGCAGGCGCTCGTGCGGGGCGGCGCCCAGGAGCGCAACCGGAGGGCGGGGACGGAGAACGTGGCTGGAATCGTGGGGTTCGGCGCGGCCGCCCTGCTCGCGCGCGAGCATCTCGAGGCTGACGCGTTGCGCCTGGGAGAGCTGCGCGACCGCTTCGAGACCGAGCTGCTCGCGATCCCCGGCGCCATGCTCAACGGGGCGGAGCCGCGCGTCCCCAACACCACGAACGTCTCGTTCGCGAATACGGAGGCGGAAGGCCTGCTCATGGCCCTCGACCTCATGGGAGTCGCGGTCTCGACCGGCGCCGCCTGCGCGGCCGGGGGGATCGAGCCGTCCCACGTCCTGCGCGCGATGGGCCTGCCGGCCGAGCGCGTCCAGGCCTCGCTGCGCTTCTCCCTCGGGCGTGCCACCACCGAGGCCCAGCTCGCGCGGGCCGCGGATGCGGTGCGCACTGCGGTCGAGCGGCAGCGCGCGGCTAGCTCCGCCCCTAGATCACGGTAACGGGCTGCGAGCGAGGCCGAGTTCGCCTCGGCGAGCGATCGGGGGCTCAAGGGGGGCCTACACCGCCCCTTGCTCAATATGGACGTTCGGGGACGTGCTCCTCGGCGTGGTACGACGAGCGGACGAGCGGCCCCGACTCGACGTGGGCGTAGCCGAGGCCCTTGGCGAAATCGCGGATCTGGTCGAACTCCTCGGGGGAGTAGTAGCGCACGAGCGGCAAGTGGTCGGGCGAGGGGCGGAGGTACTGCCCCACGGTCAGCACGTCGGTCCCCGCGCCCCGGATCGCGCGGATGGTCTCGAAGACCTCGTCCCGCTCCTCGCCCAGGCCGACCATGATCCCGCTCTTGGTCAGGAGCCCCGCCTCCTTCGAGCGGCGAAGCAGCTCGAGGGAGCGCGGGAAGCTGGCCCCCGGACGGACGGTGCGGTAGAGGCGGGCCACCGTCTCGGTATTGTGGTTGAGGACGTCGGGCCGGGCTTCCAGGACGGTCTGCAGGGCCGCCCAGTCACCCTTGAAATCCGGGATCAGGACCTCCACCGCGCAGGCCGGAGTGCGGGCCCGGATCTCGCGGATCACAGCGGCGAAGATCGCCGCCCCCCCGTCCCGCTGGTCGTCCCGGTTCACGGAGGTGATCACGGCGTGGCGCAGCCCCATGCGCGCCACCGCGCTCGCCACGCGGCGGGGTTCCTCGGGGTCGGGGGGTAGCCCGGGGAGCCCCGTCTTCACGACGCAGAACCCGCAAGCCCGGGTGCAGACGTCGCCCAGGATCATGAAGGTTGCCGTCCCGCGGTTCCAGCACTCGCCGACGTTCGGACAGTGAGCCTCTTCGCAGACCGTGTGGAGATCGAGCTCCCGCATCAGGTCCCGAAGCCGCTCGTAGTTCTCGCCGATGGGGGCGCGGGCCTTGATCCAGGGCGGACGGGGGAGCAGGGGGACGTGTATGCTCATTGCTCGTCGTCCTCCTCCTCTTCCTCGTCGTCGTCCCAGCCGTCGTCATCGTCCTCATCCTTGTCCTTTTCGTCGTCCTTCTTTTCGTCGTCCTCCTTTTCGTCGTCCTCCTCCTTGCCGTCATCCTCCTCGTCGTCGTCCTCGAAGTCCTCCTCGTCGTCATCGTCCTCGTCGTCATCCTCGTCATCGTCTTCGGCGTCGTCCTCGGCCTCGTCGTCCAGGGCCTCGTCCTCGTCGTCCTCCTCCTCGTCGTCCTCGTAGTCCTCATCGTCGTCTTCGCCGAGCCAGAGGATGCCGTCTCGGTTCACCGCGCCTCCTCCTGAAGAGCCCCAGGTATTCCGCTCGTGCCGACGGCCCCCCGGGCTCCGCCGCCGGACCGATCCATTCTAGCAGCCCCACCCGCCCCGATTCGTATTATCCTCATCCGGAACGCTCCCCGAGGAGAGGAGCCGTCGATGATCGTCACCTGTCCGAGCTGCCAGTCCAGGTACAAGTTCGACGAGAGCCGGCTCGGCGATCGGCCGAAGGTGAAGACGCGCTGCGCGAAGTGCGGGGGCTCGATCGAGATCGAGAACCCGATGCTCGGCGCGTTCACGCTCCCCCCGGGGAACATGAGCCCCGCCGCGGAGCCCCCGGCCGTCCCCTCGCAGGATGCCCCCGAGCTCCAGACCAAGCCCAACGTGCCGACCATCCCCGGTCCCCCGAGGGGCGGCGGGGAGGAGCAAGTGGGCGGCGAGACCGTCACCGGACGGGACCTGCACAAGATGGGCGTGATCGAGCTGCCCAAGGACAAGCGCTTCTCCCTGGCCGTGATCCAGGGAGCGGCCACCGGCCAGATCTACCAGATCACGAAGACCCGCACCACCGTCGGCCGCTCGGGGGCCGACGTGAACCTCGACGACCCCGAGGCCTCGCGGCAGCACGCCGCCCTCGAGATCCTGGGCGAGACCGCGGTCCTGCGCGACCTGGGCTCCACGAACGGGACCTTCATCGACATCGACCGCATCGAGCAGCACCAGCTCACGAACCAGATGGAGTTCCGGATCGGGAGCCACGTGCTGATGTTCATCGTGACCGAGGTGGAGTAGGGGGCTCTGACCGGCGACCTGCCGCCCGAGGTCCTCCAGGAGGAGGGCCGCCGCTTCCTCGACTGGATCGCCCGCTACCTGGGGTCCGAGAGCCATCCCGTGCTGTCCCGGGCGCGGCCGGGCGAGATCAAGGCGGCCCTTCCCCCCTCGCCTCCGACCCGGCCCGAGCCGCTGGCCGAGGTGCTGGCCGACGTGGAGCGCCTCATCGTCCCCGGGCTCACCCACTGGAACCACCCCGGCTTCTTCGCCTACTTCGCGACCTCCTCTTCCACCCCCGGCATCCTGGGGGAGATGCTCTCCGCGGCCTTCAACGTGAACGGCATGCTCTGGCGCAGCTCCCCCGCCGCCACCGAGCTGGAGCTGGTCGTCCTCGACTGGCTGCGGCAGATGCTCGGCCTGCCCGCGGGCCTCTTCGGGGTCATCCACGACACGGCCTCGTCATCCGTCCTCGTCGCGCTGGCCGCGGCCCGGGAAGCGGTGCCCGGGATCGAGGCGCGCCGGCGCGGACTCGTCGGCCAGGCCCGCCTGCGGATGTACGCCTCGGAGCAGACCCACTCGTCGGTCGAGAAGGCGGCGATCCTGCTGGGGATAGGGCAGGAGGGATTCCGGAAGATCCCGGTCGACGACGCGTACCGCATGGACCCGGCGGCCCTGGCCCGCGCGATCGCCGAGGATCGAGCGAGTGGCTGGACCCCCTTCGCGGTGGTGGCCACGGTGGGTACCACGGCCACCACCGCGATCGATCCCGTGTCGGCCGTGGCCGACGTCTGCTCCCGCGAGGGGCTATGGCTCCACGTGGACGCCGCCTACGGCGGATCGGCGGCGGTGGTTCCCGAGCTGCGCTGGGTGCTCGCGGGGTGCGAGCGGGCCGACTCGTTGGTGATCAATCCCCACAAATGGCTGTTCGTACCCCTCGACCTCTCGGTCCTCTACACCCGTCGTCCCGAGACGGTGCGCGCGGCGTTCAGCCTCGTCCCCGACTACCTGCGTACTCCCGAGGACGCGGTCGCCCCCAACCTCATGGACTACGGGGTGAGCCTTGGCCGGCGCTTCCGCGCCCTGAAGCTCTGGATGGTGCTGCGGGCCTTCGGGACGGAGGGGATCGCGGAGCGGATCCGCGAGCACGTGCGCCTGGCGGCGGCGCTGCGCTCCTGGATCGAGGCCGACCCGGGCTTCGAGCTCGCCGCCCCCTCGCCCTTCTCCCTCGTCTGCTTCCGCGCCCGCTTTCCCGGCCGCTCCCCCGAGGACGAGGACCGTCTCAACGAGGAGGTCGTGGAAGCGGTGAACGCAACCGGGGAGGCGTTCCTCTCGCCCACCAGGCTCCGCGGCCGCATCATCCTGCGCCTGGCCATCGGCAACATCCGCACCGAGGAGCGGCACCTCCGTCGGGCCTTCGATCTGCTCCGCGACGCGGCCGCGGCGAGACGAGGCTAGCGCCCGCCACCAGACTTTCGGCCGGCAGACATCAGTGATGCAGGATGCCGCGCTCCAGGGCCGTCGTCACCGCTTCCGTCCGGTCGTCCGCCCCGAGCTTGGCGAGGATGCTGCTCACGAACCACTTGGCCGTCCCCCTCGTGATGTCGAGCGCCTGCGCGATCTCGACATTCGTGTGCCCCTTGGCCATGAGCTTCAACACCTCGATCTCACGGGGAGTCAAGCCGGTTCCCGGGCCCCGATCCGAGAGCTGGCTCGCCACCTCGGGGGGGATCCTCCGCAAGCCCGCGTGCACCGCCCGGATGGCGGCCACGAGCTGAAGGGGCGGAGTGCTCTTGAGCAGGTAGGCCTGGGCGCCGGCCCGAAGCGCCTGGTGGATGTCCTCGTCGCCGTGGTAGACGGTCAGGGCGATGAGCCGGCTCCCCGGGAACTCCGAGCGGATGGCCTTCATGGCCTCGATCCCGGTCAGCACCGGAAGGCCCAGGTCGATGAGGGCGACGTCGGGACGAAGCTTCCGGAAGAGCTCCACCGCCTGCTGCCCATCCCCGGCCTCCCCGACGATGGACATGTCGCTCTGGGCGGCCACCACGGCCGCCACCCCCTGCCGCACCAGGGGATGGTCGTCCGCGACCAGGACCCGGATTGAGACCCCTCGAGCCACGGCGAGGGCGGGATTCTATCCCGCGGCCGAGGGGTTATCATCCCGGGCGGTGGGAAGGCAGACCTCTCCCCGCCGGGTCGGGGCCGCCGGCCTCGTGCTGGCGCTGATGGGGGTAGCGCCGTTGTTTGCCCTGGACCCGCGGCGGCCCCCGAGCCGCTACGGACACGATGTCTGGCTGACCCGCGACGGCCTGCCCCAGGAGTTCGTCCAGGCCGTCACCCAGACCAGCGACGGCTATCTGTGGATCGGAACCTTGGGCGGACTGGTCCGCTTCGACGGCGTCCGCTTCACCGCCTTCGACACCAGCAACGCAGGCTTGAAGGATGCGAGGATCATGGCCCTCTCGGCGGGCCGCGCGGGCGGCTTGTGGATCGGGACCGGCGCGGGAGGGATCTCGCGCCTGGAACGGGGCGTCATCCAGGTCCTCGGGCCCGATGCCGAGGCCGCCGATCGGTCCCTCAAGTACGTCCGCTCGCTCTACGAGGCCGCGGACGGGCGGCTGTGGGTAGGAACGAGCGGGGGGGGCATCCGTGCCTTTCGGGACGGCCGGCGGGTTCGTGAGGAAGAGCCCGTCTCGCCCGGGCACACCATCACCGCCATCCTCCAGGACCGTCGGGGGACCCTCTGGTTCGGCACCACCGAGGGCCTGGCGGCGTGGGAGGGCACGCGGCTGGTCCGATACACCGTCCGCGAGGGTCTCCCCCATCCCTACGTCTACTCCATCTTCGAGGACCACACGGGGGCGGTGTGGGTGGGGACGCGAGGCGGCCTCACGCGGTTCAGGGACGGCGTCCTGGCCACGTTCACCCGCCAGACCGGCTTCCCCGCCGACGCGGCCCGGGCCATCTGGGAAGACCGCCACGGAAACCTGTGGGTGGGCACCCTCGGCCAGGGTCTGCTCCGGAGGAGTGGCGACACCTTCGTGCCGTTCACCGGCCGGGACGGCCTGTCCAACGATCACGTGAACTGCCTCTACGAAGACAAGGAGGGCAGCCTGTGGGTCGGAACCCAGAGGGGTCTCAACCGGCTCAAGGACGTTCCCTTCACGAGCTACACGACGCGCGACGGCCTCTCGCACGACCAGATCAACTCCGTCCTGAGAGCCCGCGACGACAGCGTCTGGGTCGGTACCGATGGCGGCGGCCTGAACCAGATCACCCACGGCCGGGTCCGCGTCTTCACGGCGCGCGAAGGCCTGGGCAGCGACTACGTCGGTCCCCTCTTCGAGGCCAGGGACGGCGCCCTCTGGGCAGGCGGCGACGGGTATGTCAGCCGCATCGACGCGGGCCAGGTGACGACCTATCGTACCGACCCCCAGGGCAAGGGCTTCGTCTCGGTGCTCGGCGAGGACGAGCAGGGCCGGTTGCTGGTGGGCACGGGCGACCGGGCCCTGCGGCGCTTCGAGCCCGGCCGTCTCGTGCCCTACGACCCCGCCACCGACCGCGGCCACTACCGCTTCTCGGTGATGCGCGACCACCAGGGCGCCCTGTGGTTCGGGACCGTGGAAGGGCTCGGTCGCTTCAAGGACGGCGTCTACACGCTGTACACCGAGAAGGACGGACTGCCCGACGACACCGTTCACTCCGTCTACGAGGACGCCCAGGGCACGCTCTGGATTGGCACCATCGCCGGCCTCAGCCGGCTCCGCGACGGACGCTTCGTGAGCTTCCCGGGGCGGGACGGGGTGGGCGGCGGGGTGGTGTCCCAGGTGCTCGAAGACGATGCCGGCTCTCTCTGGATGAACGGGCGACGTGGGATCATCCGCGTCCGCAAGCAGGACCTGGAGGCCTACGCAGGGGGAAGCGCCTCCTCGGTGCCGATCACCGTCTACGGAGCCGGCGACGGGATGGAGAGCGCGGACTACAACCCCTCCTACGTGCAACCGGCCGCCTGCAAGACCGCCGATGGGCGGCTGTGGTTCGCCACCACCAAGGGCGTCGCCGTCATCGATCCGCTTCGGGCCGAGGCCAACCCCCTGCCTCCGCCCGTGGTGATCGAGAGCGTGCTGGCCGATGACGATCCGCTGCCCCTGGCCCCGGGCGTCCGCCTCCCGCCGGGCAAGGAGAAGTTCGAGTTCCACTTCACGGCCCTGAGCTTCGTCTCCCCCGAGAAGGTGCGCTTCCGGTACAGGCTGGAAGGGTTCGACCAGGGCTGGACCACCGCTCGCGGCCGCCGCGATGCCTACTACACGAACCTCCCGCCGGGCGGATATCGCTTCCGGGTCGTCGCCGCGAACAACGACGGGGTCTGGAACGAGGAGGGCGCCTCCTTCGAGTTCGAGCTCCGGCCTCGCTTCCACCAGACCCGCGCCTTCCAGGCGGTCGCGGCGGCCTTGCTGTTGCTGGCCGGGTGGAGCGTGCATCGACTGCGGGTGGCCCGGGTGGAGGCCCGGTTCGTCGCCGTCCTGGCCGAGCGGAACCGCATGGCGCGCGAGCTTCACGACAGCCTGGCCCAGGGGCTGGCCGGCATCGCGCTGCACACGGGCGCCCTCCGGGAGGGGGAGCCGGCGCTCTCGGAGGCGGCGGGCCGTCACCTCGACACCATCTCCCGCCTGGTCAGCAACAGCCTGGCCGAGGCGCGTGGGTCGGTGTGGGACCTGCACCCGGAGTCGCTGCGGGACCACGACCTGGCGGCGGCGTTCCAATCCATGGTCCAGGAAGTGACCGGGGACACCGCGGTCAAGGCGGCGCTCGAGGTGCACGGAAGCCCCCGGCGGCTTGGGCGGCAGACCGAGCGAAACATCTTCCGCATCGGCCAGGAGGCCTTGACCAACGCCCTCAAGCACGCGCAGACCGGCCAGGTCGAGATGCTGCTGTCGTTCGAGCCCGATCGGGTGGAGCTCCGGGTTCGGGACCATGGCCGGGGATTCGACCCCCTCGCCCTGGCCGACCGCACCCACGACGGCTTCGGCCTCACCAGCATGCGGGAGCGGGCGCAGCAGATCGGGGGCCAGGTGACGATCAGCAGCCGCCCGGGCGACGGCACCGAAGTGGTGCTGGACGTCCCCCTCGCCTGATCCCGCGCCCGGCCACCGGGCATCCTCAGAACTCGAGCTTCACCGCCAGCTGGATCATCCGGTTCGCGAAGGAGGTGGCGGTGGAGCCGAAGTTCGTGGAGTTCCGCGTGTGGGTGATCTTGCCGAACGCGGGATCGCTCATCCTGAGCACCGGCAGTGCGAAGTGGGGCGTGTTGGTGACATTGAAGGCCTCCAGGCGGAGCTGGAGCCGCACGTCCTTCTTCAACGGGATGAACTTGATGAGCCCCATGTCCAGGTTGACGTAGGAGGGCCCGCGGATGACGTTGCGGCCGGCGTCGCCGGCCAGGAGCTTGCCATCGGAGGCCTTGTTGGCCACGAAGGCCGTCGTATCGAACCAATGGTCGACGCTCTGCTCGGACCCGGGCAGGCTGGGATCGTGCACGACGTTGGGACGAGCGTCTCCTCCGGGAAGGGAGCTGCCGACCGTGACCGTGCCCGGCATCCCGGAGCGGGCCACGAACAAGCCGCTGACCTGCCAGTTCCCGAACAGGGCCTTGAGGACGTTCCCTCCGCCGCCGGAGCGGCCGCCCTTCCCGTAGGGCAGGTCGTAGACGGTGCTGAGGGAGAACCGATGGGGCACGTCCCAGTCCGAAGGGCCGCGGTTCTTCTTCACGTCGAAGATGTTCTGGACGCCGCCCGTGAATTGCGAGTCGAACATCGCCGAGCTGACGGTGTCGAGCGACTTGGACCAGGTGTAGGAGGCGAGCAGGAACAGTCCTTCGCCGAAGCGCTTCTCGACCTTGAACTGTCCCGAGTGATAGTCGGAGTCGCCGATGGCCCGGATCACCTGCACGTGGCCCAGCCCGTCGAATGGCGCGGGAGTACCGTCCGGCCGGGCCTGGTTGAGATCCACCACGAAGGGCAGGTTGTGGCCCTGGGAGCCCACGTAAGCCGCTTCGAAGAGCACGCCCCCCGGCAGCTCGCGCTGCACCGCCAGAGAGTACTGCAACGAGTACCCGGTCCTGAGGTCCTTGTCCACGGTGAGCGTGTTGTAGCCGGTCGGATAGGGTCCGGGCTCAGAGAGGGCCGGCGGCGCGGGGTCCGAGAAACGCCACTGGTCGTACCACGTGGCCTGCCGCTCGAAGGGAGGATTGTGGCGGACCTCGTCGCGCTTGGCGGTCTCGGGTGAGTAGAAGACGCCGAAGCCGCCGCGGACGGTGGTCTTGGGGTTGGCCTGGTAGACCAGCCCCACCCGGGGGCCAAAATCGTTCTTGTCGGGGTTGACGATGTAGCGCGAGACGCCGTCCCGGCCGGCGGTCAGGAGCCGGCGCTGATCGAGGTCGAACATCGACAGCTCGTTGGTCGGGCTGAAGAACGGCGTGCCGTAGTCGTAGCGGAGGCCCAGGTTCAGGGTCAGCTTGTTCGTCACCTTCCAGTCGTCCTGCACGAAGCCGGCATACTGGCGGTCCTCGAGCACCGGGTTCCCGAACCGGCGGCCGAGGTAGCCGAAGCTCGGCCGGCCCAGCAGGAGGGAGGCGAACTGGTCGCCCTGCCACCATGACAGCTGATAGGACGTGGCGTAGTTGCCCACGTAGAAGGCGCCGGCCGGGAAGATCGCGAAGTAGTCGTCTTCGCGCCGCCGCCGGTACTCCGCCCCGAACTTGAGCGTGTGACGGCCGGCCGTGTAGGTCAGGGTGTCGTTGAACTGCCAGAAGGTGTCGCGGAAGTACAGGGGCTTCCAGTCGTCGCCCCCGAAGTTCGTGTAGCCGTCGAGGTAGAGGATGGGGAGCCCTGAAGAGAGGGCGTCCCGGTTCACCCCCCGCAGCCCGTTGGCCTCGGCCAGGTTCCGGCCGTGGGCGTTCGACTCCACGTCCAGCTCGTAGCGGTGGAACCCGATCTGGGCTTCATTGACCAGTCTCGAGCCGAAGACGTGCACGTGGGAGAGCACCGCGTTGTAGTTGCGGTCCACGTGGGTGCCGCCCTGGATGATCCCGCGGCTGTCGTCGTTGGTGCCCTTGGCCAGCCCCGGCAGCGGGCCGTCGGGGCGCGACATGGCGTCGCTGGTGAAAAGGCGGCTGTGGTTCATGCGGAACCGGACGAAGACGCGGTCCGCCGCCGAGATCACGTGGTCGACCCGGAAGCCGGCCTCGTGGCCGTCGATGTCGTTGTGCTGGCGCACGAAATAGTTGCCGAGCGGATAGTCGTTCGGCAAGTTGGGCAGGTCCACCATGTTGAGAAGCGTCCAGCCGAACTGGTCCCACCGCTCGCGAGGGATGATGTTGTTGGGGAACGGCTGGTTGCCGCCCGTGGCCGGGTCGTAGATGACGGTGCCGGGCAGGAGCGACGAGAAGTCGCCGCGTCGGAAGGGCTCCTCGGGTACGCGGGCGAAGGCCTCCGTCACCTTGCGCACCGTCTGGCCCTGGTAGTCGACGAAGAAGAAGGTCCGGTCCGTGCGAATCGGGCCGCCGAGGGTGAACCCGAACTGGTTTTGCTTCAGGGGGGCCTTCTGGGGGTTGACCGGATTGCGGAAGTAGTTGGCCGCGTTCAGGGCATCGTTGCGATGGAACTCGAACGCGCTGCCGTGCAGGGCGTTGGTGCCGCCCTTGGTCTGGATGGAGATGACCCCGCCGGCGGTGTGGCCGTACTCGGCGGAGAAGGCGGAGGTCAGGACCTTGAACTCGCTGATCGCGTCCACGTTCGGCCGCAGGTCCACGTCCGACTCGCGCACGGAGGACATCTGAACGCCGTCCAGCATCACCGAGTTGGCCTCGGGCCGCATGCCGTTCACCGAGAAGGTGACGTTGGTGGTGGCGCCGCCCTGGTCGTTCGAGGTGTCCTGGACGCCGTTGCTGAGCAGGAGCAGGGAGAAGAAGTCCCGGCCGTTGAGGGGCAGCGCCTTGATCTCCTTCTCCTGGACGATCTGGTTGACGTCGGGCTGGTCCGTCTGGAGCAGGGTGGCCGATCCCGAGACCTCCACCCTCTCCTGCACCCGGCCCAGCTCGAGCACCACGTCCGTGCGCAGCTTCTGGTCCACCACCAGGTTCAGGGGGCCCACCACCTTGGACTTGAACCCCTCCTGCTCCACCCTGATCTCGTAGCGGCCCAGCGGCATGTTGGCGAACCGGTAGGCGCCGGCCGCGTCCGTCTTGCCGGCACGGGTGAAGCCGGTCGCGCGTTCGATGGCGGTTACGGTGGCGCCGGCCAGGACGCCTCCCCCGGCATCCGAGACCGTGCCCAGCAGGGTCCCGCTCGTGGACTGCGCTCGCCCCGCCGACGCGGACACGAGGAACACCACCGCCGCGCCGAGGGCACGCGCCCACGAACGCCCATGAACTGCCGTCATGCTCTCCTCCTCGAATAGCACGGTCGGCCGGGGCGCCGCCCGGCGACCGAGCTTGGACGTGGCACTTTCCAGGGAGGGTAAGGGGGACGGTTCCGCCTGTCACCTGCCGAATGGCAGGTGCGACGCTATACTCGTCTCATGCGCGTCGTGGCGGCGATGTCGGGAGGGGTCGATTCCTCGGTCGCCGCGGCGCTGCTGCGGGAGCAGGGTCACGACGTGGTGGGGATCTCCATGCAGCTCCACGACCAGACGGAGGGAAAGGGTCCCTCTTTCGGCCGCTGCTGTGCCCTCGACGACCTCCACGACGCGAAGGCGGTGGCCGCCCGCCTCGGGATCCCCCACTACGTCCTGGGCCTGGAGCGCTCGTTCCAGGAGGGGGTGATCTCGCCGTTCATCCGCGACTACCTGGAAGGCCGGACCCCCATCCCGTGCGCCCGCTGCAACACCGAGGTCAAGTTCGAGAGCCTGGTCAGGAAGACGCGGGCCCTCGGCATCGAGCACGTGGCCACCGGCCACTACGCGCGCAAGGACCAGGATCCCGGGAACGGGCGCTTCCGGCTCCTCAAGGGCAAGGATGCCCGCAAGGACCAGTCCTACTTCCTGTTCGGCCTCTCCCAGGAGCAGCTCGCGGTCGCGCTGTTCCCGGTCGGGCACCTCGAGAAGGACGAGGTGCGGCGGATGGCCGCGGCGCGGGGCCTGCCCAACGCCGACAAGCCGGAGAGCCAGGAGATCTGCTTCGTCCCCGACGACGACTATGCCGGTTTCGTGGAGGGCCACGCCCCACCCGAGGACCGATCGGGAACGATCGTGGACCGCGAGGGCCGGACCCTGGGCCGGCACCGGGGGATTCACCGCTACACGGTCGGCCAGCGCAAGGGCCTCGGCGTCACCGCCGCGCGACCCCGCTACGTGCTGGCCGTCCTCCCCGCATCGCGCACGGTGGTGGTGGGCGGCGAGGAGGAGCTCCTGTCCGACCGCCTCACCGCGCGCGAGGTGACCTGGCTCTCCATCCCGCCACCCGCGGGCCCGATCCGCGCCCGGGTCAAGATCCGCTACCGCCACCAGGAAGCGCCGGCCACGGTCCAGCCGCTCGCGGAGGGAAGGGCGGAGGTCCGCTTCGAGACCCCCCAGCGCGCGGTCACCCCCGGCCAGGCCGCGGTCTTCTACGACGGCGAGGTCTGCCTGGGCGGGGGTTGGATCGCTGACCCCCGGTAGCCCCTTTGGGACGCGCGCGGCTCGAGGCCGTCGCCTGGATCCTCGCCCTCGGCGCCGGAGCGGCGGTCCTGGCCTGGCGGGGCTACCGTGCCCAGGACGCCGATTCGAGGCTCTACGCGGAGATCGCGGTCGGCATGTCCCGGGAGCCCGTGGGACGGTGGATCGCCCCGGAGTGGCCGCCCGGCTGGTACCGGCATGGGCACTTCCGGGAGCACCCCGTGGGGATCCACGTTCTCCCCGCCCTGCTGGCGCGGCTCGGCTATCCGGCCGCCCAGGCCGCCTACGCCGTGAACGGCCTCTACCAGGTCCTGACCCTCGTGCTCCTCGTCCGGCTCGCGTCGACCATGGTCGAGGGCACGGAGGCCCGCTCCCTGGCCTGGCTCGTCCAGCTCCTCCCCATCGCCTTCATCTACCGGATTCGCGCCAACCACGAGCCGGCCGTCGTACTCTCCCTCCTCGTGGCCCTGCTGGGGACGGAAGGTGCGCGCACGCGGCGTCGCGATGTGGCCCTCATCGTCGTCGGGCTCGTGGGCCTGCTGCTCGTCAAGGGCGTGCTGGCGGTGCTGGGGCCTGCGGTCTGCGCGCTCTGGCTGCTCGCCCGTCACGTCACCGCGCGCGCCCCCGCGCCGTCTCTTCGCCCCGCCTGGATCGGGCTGGCCCTCGCCCTGGTCGCGATGGGATTGGCCGTGGTCCTCTACGAGCTCGCGTACCGGCGGGTCACGGGAGAGTCGTTCTTCGTTCCCTACCTCGGCCAGCAGCTCGGGCTCGCCGCCCAGCCGCGCTCCGCGGCGCTCCTGGCGGACAAGGCGTACAACCTCGTCTGGTACCTGGGCCGCGTGCTCTGGTTCCCGTCCCCCTGGAGCCTGATCTTGCTGGGCGCCGCGCGCTCCGGGCCGACCCTCGACGCCCGTGGCCGCGACGCCCGAGCCGGAATCGTCTTCGTGGCCGGGCTCACCGTCCTCTACGTCGGCCTGTTCAGCCTTTCCGACCGTCGCGCGGACCGTTACATCTTCCCGGTCTACTACGCGGTGGGGGCGGCGGGGATCCTGGCCGCGCAGCGCCTCTGGCCTCGGCTCGGGGCACTGGCCGCTCGCGTGGACCAGAAAGTCCCCCTCGTCCCGGTGGGGCTGTGGGTCCTCCTGTTCGTCCTGCACCTCCTCGGAGGCCCGCTCGGCCTTCCCATCGTGAAGGTCTGGGGCCCCGAAGCCTGAGCACGGTCCGTCTCCGGGGGCCCTCAGGGCTCCTCGACTCCCATGAGCCGCTCCAGGGCCTTTCGTGCGGCCTCCTGTTGCGCCTCCTTCTTCGAGAACCCCTCGCCCTCCGAGACCACCCGTCCCTCGATCACGCATTGGACGCGGAACCGACGGCGGTGGCTGGGGCCTTCCTCGGCCGACACCGGGTAGTCCGGCACCGGCTGTCCCCGCCCCTGCAGCAGCTCCTGGAGCACGCTCTTGTGGTCGTGCACGCGGGGCGCCGCGTCCTCGAGGTCGCGGGCGAACTCGTCGCGCACGAAGCGGTGGGCGGCCTCGAGCCCTCCGTCGAGGTAGAGGGCGGCGACGAGCGCCTCGTAGGCGTCGGCCCAGAGGGCGGCCTTCTTGCGCCCCCCCGTCTTCTCCTCGCCCCGCCCGAGGAGCAGCAGCTCGGGAAGGCCGATCTCCTCCGCGCGCGTGGCCAGGGTGGGGGCGGCCACGAGGTGCGCGCGGGTGCGGCTCTTGGCCCCCTCCGGGCCTTCGGGATCGCGCCGGTGCAGCAGGTCGGTGACCACGAGGCCGAGCACGGCGTCGCCCAGGAACTCCAATGCCTCGTTGTGGCGCACGGTTCCCGTCAGGTCTTCGTTGGCCCGGCTGGTGTGGGTCAGGGCCCGGTCGAGGAGAGCCAGGTCCCGGAACCGGTAGCCGATGCGCTGCTCCAGCGCCCGGAGCCGCTCTTCCCGATCCGGCCCCACTCCCCTCACCCCGTCCTGGGCATGACGATCCGTCATGGCGCAGGGGGGCTCGGGGAGATCAAGACCTTGAGGCCCCGTTTCTTCTCGCAGAGCTCGAAGGCTTCCTCCCAGCGTTCGAGAGGGAGGGTGTGGGTGACGAGGTCGGCCAGGCGGATCGCCCCCTGGCCGAGGATCTTGAGCAGGCGATCCCACGTCTTCACGGAGTAGGCGACCGAGCCCCTGACCCGGAGCTGCTTGAAGAGGATGGTGTCGAAGTTGACCGTGACCTCGCGGCCGCAGATCCCGACCTGGGTGTAGGCGCCCAGGGGCCGCAGCGCCTGGAAGCAGCCGGCGATCGAGGCGGGGGCGCCCGAGCACTCGAAGGCGACGTCGGCCCCGCGCCCCTGGGTGGCGTCCCGGACCGACGCCTGCAGGTCCTGCTGGCTCACGTCGACCGCGAGGGCCGCCCCCATGCGCCGCGCCGCCTCGAGCCGGGTCGCGTCCTCGGCCACGCCGGCCACGATCGTCTGGATGCCCTCCGCGGCGAGAAGCTTGAGGCACATGAGCCCCACGGGCCCGCATCCGGAGACCAGGGCCACGTCGCCCAGCCGGACCTCGGTCAGCTCGAGGGCCGCCTGGACCACGCAGGCGAAGGGCTCGCAGAGCGCGGCCTCGGCCAGGGAAAGCCCCGGGGGAAGCCGGTAGACCTGGTCCTTGCGGACGACCGCGTAGCGCGCGAAGGCGCCGTTCACGCCGTGCCCCATCCCCCGCCGCTCCGAGCAGAACATGAAGTCGCCGGTGCGGCAGTAGAGGCAAGAGCCACAGATGACGGCGGAGGCCGGCAGCACGGTGACGGGGTGCCCGGCGGCAACGTGAGACACCCCCTCACCCACCTCCACCACCGTCCCGGAGAACTCGTGGCCGAGGATCACGGGCGGGTAGTTCCGGAAGGTGTCGTGAAGGACGTGGAGGTCGGTCCCGCAGACACCGCAATGCGCGACCTCGATCTTGACCTGATCCCTCCCACAGCGGGGCTCCTCGACGTCGAGGAGGGCCACGTTGCCCGGGCCGGAAGCGTACTTCACCAGGGCTTTCATTCCTCGAACCCGAACATGTGCCTAGCTTAGCCTGCCTCCGGCCCCTCGTCGGGTGCGTGGCCAAAGCGTCCTTGACACGCCCGGCGCGTATGTATTTAATGCTTACATGAAGAGAAGGCTGGTCCAGGCGGGCGGTTCCCTGGCGGTCACCCTCCCCGCCGAGGTCGTCCAGGAGCTCAAGCTGAAGAAGGGAATGTCGGTGGACGTCTCCGTCCATCCGCAGACGGGGGCCGTGACCATCCGTGCCGGCGTCCGCTATTTCGAGCGCGGCAAGGTCACGAAGAGGTTCGAGGATCTGGCCGACGAGCTGCGAGAGCGGCGCTCGAAGCTGTACCGCGCACTCGCGAAGTGACCCTCTACCTCTCGGTTCGACAGCTCCTGCGCCTGCACGAGATCCAGCTTCGGGCGTTCGGAGGCTCCGCGGGGCTGCGGGACCGCGGGGGACTCGAAGCGGCCGCGGCCCGGCCGCAAATGACGTTCGGGGGCGACGACCTCTACCCCGATCTTGCCGCAAAGGCGGCGGCCCTGATGCACTCCCTGGTGATGAATCACCCGTTCGTGGACGGGAACAAGCGGGTTGGCGCGATGGCGGCCGAGCTCTTCCTCGCCGCCAACGGCCACGAGCTGGAAGCGGACGACGAAGCGCTCTCCGACCTGACCTTCGCCATTGCCCGCGGCGAGGTCCCGGCCGAGGCCCTGGCCGTGTGGATCCGCCAGCGAAGCCGGCCATCCATCGCGCGTTGACCTGCCGCGGCCGGTGGGCTAGCGTGGACTCGTCCGCGATGCTCGCCTCGCTCCTCACCGCCGCTCTCGCCGTCGCCTCCGCCGCCCCCGAGGTGCAGGTCGTGGGGGTGATCATGGCCCATTCACCCGAGCGCTCGGTGGCGATCCTGCGCTCCGGGGGACGCACGCGGGTGGCGGGCGTGGGCGACCGCGCGTTCGGGGGCCGCCTGGTGGCGGTGGCCGCGGACGGGGCCACCCTGGAGTTCGGGGGCGAGACCGTGCGCATCCGGCTCATGGCCGTGGCGAGCGCTCCCCCACCGATAGCACCCCCGCGCCCTCACCCGAGCGGCGCGCCGGCCGACCCGGCCACCCCGGCCCGCGCCCTGGAGAAGCGCGAGGTGGAGCGGCGCCTCGGAGGGGAGATCCCGCGCATCCTGGCCGAGACCACGGTGGTCCCGGTGATGCAGGACGGGCAGGTGACGGGCCTCGCCCTGACCCGCATCCCCGAGGGCACCCTCCTCGTCGAAGCCGGCCTGCGCGCGGGCGACGTCCTGACCGAGGTCAACGACACCCGCATCGACGGGATGGCCACCCTCATCGGCCTCTGGCCGCGGCTGCAGAACGCGAGCGAGCTGCGGGCGGTGGTCCTGCGCAACGGCCAGCCGGTCTCCCTGAGCCTCACCCTGCGCTGAGTGCGCGCGGCCGAATGAGACGCGCCGCGCCTCTGGCCGGGCTGGTCCTGCTCCTCGGAATCGCCCTTCCCCCCCTCGCCCTGGGCTGGGGCTTCGACGCCCATCGTCTCGCCCACGACAAGGCCATTGGCACGCTCCCGGATCCCCTGCGCGAGCTCTTCGCTGGAAATCGGGCCTACCTGCGCGAGCACGGGCTCGACCCGGACAACTGGGCCATCGCGGGAGTGCCCGGGGAGGGGCCGAACCACTACCTGGACCTGGACGCGTTCGGCGCCTACCCGTTCGACGACATCCCGCTCTCGGAGGCGGAGCACCTGGCGCGCCACGGAAAGGAGGCGGCCGCGCAGGGCCGGGTTCCCTGGCGGGTGGGCGAGGTGTACCGCGACCTGGTCGCGGCCTTCCGCAGCGGCGATCCCGCGCGCATCCTGGAGCGCGCCGCGGTGCTCGGCCACTACGTGGCCGACTCCCACGTCCCCCTGCACGCGGTCGTCAACTACGACGGCCAGCTCACCGGCCAGAAGGGCGTGCACGGGAGGTGGGAGAGCGAGCTGTTCGCGCGCTACGAGCGACAGATCGAGCCCGCGGTCCTCCCCGCGGCCGCCGAGCGCATCGAAGACCCGGTGGCCTTCACGTTCGCGGTCCTCAAGGAATCCTACGCGCGTGCCCAGGAGACCCTGGCCGCGGACCGGGAGCTGGCGGGGACGGTCGACTTCGCGGAGACCCTCGAGGACGACCGCTATGACGACGCGTACTACACGCGCTTCTTCGAGCGCGAGCGGGAGCGCTTCGTGGCCCGCCTGGCGGCGGCCGCCCACGCGGTGGGCTCGCTCTGGTACTCCGCCTGGGAGGATGCCGGCCGTCCCGCTCTCGACACCTCGTTCCGCTTCCCCTACGTCCGGCGTCAGAGCCGGCTGATCCTGGCCAGCCTGGACGGCGCCGGGGCCGCGCTGGTCGAAGACGCCCTCGCGCGGGGCCTCATGCCGAACCTGGCCCGCCTGGCCGGACGGGGGGCGTCCGCGCGCGGCGTCGTGACCACCCTGCCCGCCAAGACGCCCGTCGCCCACGCCACCCTCTTCACCGGGGCCTGGCCCGACCGCCACGGCATCACGGGAAGCAAGCTGCCCCGGAGCGCCGGCTCCGTCCTCGAGACGACGGACGGTTACCGGTCCGACGGCCTCCAGGCCGAGCCCTTGTGGGTCACGGCCGCGCGCCAGGGGCTGGACGCGACCACCATCGCCGTCACCCAGACCTGGCCCTTCGCGCCCTACCTGGAGGAGCGCCGCTTCGGGGCGAACTTCGGACGCCACTTGATGCTCATCGACGGCTACCACGGCTCCGGGGCGGACGAATCGGTTTTCACCGCGCGCGACCTCGTCCTCCGCCCCCCCTCGGGCTGGAAGGGGGCGTTGCCCACGGCCGCCGGCTCGTCGCCGCGAGAGCTGGAGCTGCGAGTGGCCGGCGTGACCGTCCCGGGTCTGCTCGTCGACGATCCGGACGATCCCGCCGAGGGCTTCGACACCCTGCTCCTCGCCCTCGACAAGGACTCCTCGCGGGCCGCGCGGCTCAAGCCGCGCCCGCCCAGCGACACCGCCGATGCGTTCGTGGCCCTCTCCCTGCCCACCCCGAGCGGCCTCCTGCCCGTGTACCTGCGGCTCTTCGGCCTGGGGAAGGACGGCTCCGAGCTGCTGCTCTACGTGTCGCGTACGGCTCCCGTCGCGGCCAGCCGCGAGCGCGTGGGGGCGGCGGCCCTGGCCACGGCCGGTGGCTTCGTGGGGAACAGCGCCTACCACGCCTATCGGAAGGGCGCCTTGGGGCCGACCCTGGCCGGCGGAGGCCAGGGTGCCGCCGAGGAGCGCTACCTCGAGACCGCCGCCCTGGCCGTGCGCCAGTTCGGCCGCCTCTTCGGCTTCGCCGCCGAGCGCACGCGGTGGGACGTCCTCGTGGCCTACCTGCCCCAGCCCGACGAGGCGCTTCACGAGTGGTTCGGTCTGCTGGACCCCGCCCGTCACGGGTACGACCCCGCCCTCGCCGCACGCGTCCGCCCGTACCTCGACCGCTTGCTGCGCATCGTCGACGGCTTCGTGGGCGCGCTGGCCGCCCGGGCCGGCGACGACACGGTCCTGGCCCTGGTCTCGGACCACGGCATGGCCGCGGTCGACCGGTTGGTCCGTCTGAACGTGGCCCTCGCCAAGGCGGGCCTCCTGGCCACTCACGACGACGGCACGATCGACCTCGCGCGCACGAAGGTGGTCTGGGCGTCCGCGGGGTATTTCCTCATCAATCGGGTCGCGCGGCCCGGGGGAATCGTCACCCCCGGGGAGGAGGACGGCCTGCGGGCCGCGCTCGCGGCCCGTGTGCGCGGGCTCCGCGATCCAGAGACGGGCGGGCTGGTCGTGACCCGGGTGATCGATCCCCGGAACGAGGGCCGCACCCTCGGCCTCGGTGGTCCCGCGGGGGGAGACCTGTACGTCGGCCTCGCCCCCGGCTACCTGCCCTCGGCGGAGACCAGGGGCGAGCTCGTGACGCACATCCCCCCCATCGGCGAGCACATGCTGGACCCCGAGCGGCGCGAGATGCAGGGGCTGTTCGTGGTGGCGGGCCCGGGCGTGGCCGCGGGCGCGGACCTCGGACTCGTCCATGCCGTCGACGTCGCCCCCACTCTCTCGGCCCTCATCGGGATCGATCCGCCTGCCCAGGCCGAGGGCGTCGTCCTGCAGGGGGCCCTCGCCCGCCCGCTCAGAACCGGGAGGCGGTGAGGGTCACGTCTCCCCTTCCCCAGGCCTTGCGGAAGCGCTCCTCGATCGCCGCCGCGTCGCGGCCCTGGGCCGTGAGCGCCTGGGCGAGGCCGAAGAGCGACCACCCGTTCTCCGGGTTGCGCTTCAGGTCCTCCCAGTAGACGGTCTCGGCCTCCTTCGCCCGCCCCGCCTCCAGGAGCACGGCGCCCAGGAGCTGGCGCACCGGGTAGTTCCACTCCGCGGGCTCCGTGTAGGTGAGCCCGTCCTCCAGCCGGATGCCGCGCTCGAGGTGAGCGACGGCCAGGTCGTAGTCCTTGCGCCGGGCCGCGAGGTCGCCGGCCAGCACCTCGGGCGCGATGGCCAGGATCGCGGCCGCGGTGTTCGGCGAGAAGAGCGGGTAGTCGAGCGCGGGAAGGGCGGCGGTGCGGCGCAGCTCCGCGAGCTCGACCTCCGCGTCGGCGGTGCGCCCCTTGGCGGCGAGAGCGAGCCCCCGTGCGTAGCGCCAGGTCCCCTTCAGGTACAGGAAGCGGTCCGCGGGAGCGGGCTCGGCCAGCATCTCGTCCCAGAGCCCGAAGCGCGTGAGCGCGTAGTACGGCACCACCCGGAAGCCGGCCAGGAGCGGGAGCTGCTCCATCATCTCGTCGCTCACCTTCGAGGCGACCTTGTGGGCGGCCTCGACCGCCGCCTTGCTGCGGCCTTCCATAGCCGAGGCCCACCAGAGGAAATGGATGTTGTGGGGGTAGTACCCCAGCGGGTAGATGCCCTGGGCGCGGCACTGCGCGATGTAGTCCTCGTCGGCGAGGACGGCCTGCTCGTTCGACGCGGCGGCGTCGGCGTAGCGCCCCACGCGCTGGAAGATGTGCGAAGGCATGTGGACCATGTGGCCGGCCCCTGGCATCAGCTTCAGCAAGCGGTCGGCCGCGGCCTCCGCCCGCTCCGGGTTCTTCGTGGGCTCCAGGAGGTGGATGTAGTAGTGGTTCGCCCCGGGATGCCGGGGGTTGCGCTGGAGCACGGCCTCGAGGGTCGCCACCGCGTCGGGCGTCCCCGGGTAGGGCCGCCCGTCGGGCATCCAATACCCCCACGGGCGCAGGTCCATGAGCGCTTCCGCGTACATCGTGGCAAGGTCGAGATCGTCGCGGTAGAGGTGGTGGAGGTCGCGCATGGCGTCCGCGTAGTCCTGGTCGCGCGCCTTCCGGTCCTCGGCCTTGCCCGAGTAGCGACGGGCCAGCGCGTCGATGTAGGCGCGCTCCCGCGGCGAGGCTTTCGGCTTCAGGCCCAGCGCCTTCTGGGCGAGCTCCCTGGCCTTCGGCTCGTCTTCGGGCGACATGGGCACGTTGATGTTCGGGCCGAGGACGAAGGCCTGGCCCCAGTACGCCATCGCGCACTCCGGGTCCAGGCGGGCGGCCTCGCGGAATGCGCGCCCGGCCTCGGCGTGGTTGAAGCCGTAGGCCAGGTTGACTCCCTGATTGATGAAGAGCTGGGCCTGCCGGGACTTCGTGGTGACCCGGAAGGTGTGGGCGCCCAGGTTCTGCAGCCGGGGGGCGAGCTGGCCGGTGGCGGAAGGCTGCTCGGCCTGGGGCGCCCTCTCGTAATGCTGGTGCTGGGGCGCTTGTGCGGACGCGACGCCGGGGGCCAGGCCGAGGGCGAACGCCATCGCACCCGGGACGAGCAGACGGGTCCGCTGGAGCGGCTCTCTCATGAGTTCACCTCGTGCCGCCGATTCTAGCCAAGACGGAGCCCGAGGATCTCCTGGGGGAATATCAGGAGGACCCTGAGCCCGACTTCAGCGG
>Ga0137361_10000116_pt1 | contig 36812 bp, 37 predicted proteins | sample Mad1_80_16metaG_FD_104923 | JGI IMG/M metagenome (GOLD analysis project Ga0137361, IMG submission 104923) | Vadose zone soil microbial communities from Angelo Coast Range Reserve, California, USA - Mad1_80_16 metaG | ecosystem: Environmental > Terrestrial > Soil > Vadose zone | place: USA... | reverse complement strand
TCATGTTTGCCAGCTTCGATAAAATGAATTGCCGAAAAGGTACGAAATCCTCCACCACAAGAATGCGGACTGGCGCTACGCGTCTCAATCCGCGCCGACCACCCGGTTCTGGCCTTCACGGCCGAACGATGCGCGTGCATCGGTGTTCACAAGCGTTGAATCCACTCGTGGTCCATTTCCCCTGAATGGCTAATCTAGAATCAAAACCGGCGTAAGTCACTATTAGTTGCCACCCTCACGTATGGCTCTTAGTGAAGGCAATTTCAATACTTATGATTCCCGCCGTGCGTCCGATCACAGCACTGTATCTGAGCCCTTGCCACGTCCTGCGGAACCAGGTCGATTTTTCTCTTGATCGCATTGTTGTCTCGGCGCAAGGGACTCCCCTTGATGAGCCTTCGCCAGAATTAAGGCGCAGCAGGCCAGCGACAATCGAGACAGTAGGAGCCCTCCTGCGGACTGGCTCATGCCTAGGTCAACCGGCATTACTTGGGATTGACCTAGGGGAACGGGCCCGTCTTAGACGGCCGTCGGCCTGCGCGTTGACCCGGTGGTCCGCCTTGCTGGGAGTCTTCCCACGCGATTACGTCTTCTCACTGTAAGAAGTGACAGTTGTCGCGCCAACACTGTTTTTGCAACCTGTGCATCAGCAACGGTTGTAGCCATGCAGCAATCGACTCGGGTCGTGGCTACTGGGCAGTTGTACCTTGCGAAGGAGTTCGCGTTGAGGGGCTCGGAGGCGAGCCAAATGCCCGAGGAGAGGTGGACAGCAGTGAAGAACCGCAGACTTGTATCCTTGACTGCAGCTTTGCTTAGTGTAGCTTTTCTCCCGGCGGCCGCCTGGGCCCAGTCGGATTCTTCCAATCAGAATGTGCAAGAATTACGCAAGCAACTCGACGAGATGCGTGAACAAATGAACAAGCTGCAGGCGAGACTCAGCGAGTTGGAGAGCAGTAAGACGGCTGAGGTCGCAACTGCTCCAGCGGCTCCGTCCACCAAGCAAGAGGGAACGATTGAATCTACTCAACCTCCTCTCGAAGGCAAAACCTCTCCGCAAGTGGGAAATGCAACCGCTACGTATACCCAATTCTCAGAGGACACGGTTGCAGCCGCGCGCTTCGATAACGTGCCCCTCGATCCGAAATACCACGGATTCTTTCATTTGCCAGGGACACAGACGATCCTCAAGATCGGCGGCTACTTTAAGACGGACTTCATCTATGATTTGAAACCCGCTGGAAATACGGACTCGTTCGTAACTTCTTCTATTCCCATCCCCACCGTGGTCGGCGTGAACAATTCGACCGTATCCGTCCGTCCCACTCGCCTCAGCCTCGATTTTAGGGTTCCTGGCGCCAAGGTTGGAGAGGTGCGTTTCTATGTGGAAGCCGACTTGTTTGGAACTAACGCAACCACACCACGCCTGCGCCACGCTTACGCACAAGTACGAAATTTCCTGGTCGGGCAGACATTCTCGAACTTCATGGATCCGGACGCTTTCCCCGATACTCTCGACTTCCAGGGACCAAATGGCATGGTCAGCGTTCGCAGTCCGCAGTTGCGCTATGGATTTGCACTAAGTCCGAGCACAACATTTTATGTTTCGGTGGAAAAGCCCAGTTCCGATCTCGCTTTCAAAACGCCACAATTCTCATCCCAACCCAATGCCCCTAGTCCTGATGGTGCTATTCGCCTCCGGCAGGAATTTGAACGAGGCCATTTCCAGGTCGCAGGCTTGTTCCGTTCCATCGCGGCTTTTCTGCCCAATGGAAGAACAGATTCAGTTTTTGGATGGGGACTGAACGCTGCCACGAGTGTGAAGACCTTCGGGAAGGATAACGCAATTTTTGCCGTCGCTGCCGGGCACGGTATTTCGCGATATCTGCAAGACACCTCGGGACTAGGAATTGACGCAGAACCTGTAGCAGGCGTAATCCCTCATTTGCAAGCGACTCCTGCAGTGGGCGTTGAGGCAGCCTATCAGCACTATTGGCTGAAGACGCTGCGGTCTAGCGCAATCTACTCGTACGCTGCCGTAAACAATACGAATCTCTCAGCCGCCACAACCTATAATCACGGTACGTATACTGGAACCAACTTGATCTGGAATCCGTACGGATCGCTGAACGTCGGGGCTGAATTTCTCTACGGTTGGGCGATGGAGCAAAATGGGCTAAAGGCAAATGCTCCCCGCATCCAGTTCAGCGCCAAGTACAGCTTCGTGAAAGTGGACGCGGACCGCTGATAGCATGCATTACCCAACAAATGTGTCGCTTTCAAGGAATTGGGCCTGCCAGCTAAGCAAACTGTTCTTGCTGATGCTAGTGGTACAAGTCGCTTTTGCTCAGAAGATCTCCACCACATTCGACAAGAACTTCGACTTTTCTGGGCGCAAGCGTTACGCCTGGCGGCAGAACCGCCTCATGACTCGCCAGCACCCTGATACCAACGAGGATATGGCCCTCAAGATCGTTAGGGTCGTGAATCAGACCCTCATTGCGAAGGGTTTTGTCGAGGTCAAAGACAAACCGGACTTCTACATTTACTATGATGGAGGCGGAGACATGCAGATCAGTGCGGGAGGTCAGACACACGCAAACTCCACCCCTCTTAGTCCCACCGATCGCGCCCCGACGTACGGATTAGGAAACGGTCCAGCGTTGGCTCCCGCGACATGGCTAAAAGTGAATGGCCAAATCGTGTTCTATGTTGTTGACGAGTCCGAAAAAATCATATGGGAAACGAAATACAACAAGACGTTTCGTGATCCTAACAAGGCAATACGCAACCTGGATAAAGAAGTCACTGAACTCGTATCAAAGTCGTTCAAAGACTTTCCACCTAACTCTAAGAAGTAGCCTGTTCCCACTCGAAGGGCCGCGTGAATAGTGCTGAGTCCGTAGGGCAATTGCGCAAATGACTGGATCGGTATTCAGGTTAATGGTGCCAAGACAGTTTGGAGGGGCGCTTTTTCTCGGAGAAATTGGTCGCTAGCTGCAACTTTTGCCAGTTGCCCATGCATGTCAACGGCTGATTATTGAGTATGGGACGAAGAGCAAAAGGCATTTCTATGGGCAACCTCGCCTGCAAATCGAGGGATGGACTCATCTGCCCAGGTGTTCTCCGAGTTGTCGTGATTTTAAGCAGCTGCGATCCAACGCCTTTATGAAGCAAGGAGTGATTGTCGATGGCGAAGAAGGAAGACGGGAACAATAACGGACGTTTGAAGCGCAAGGAATATGAGAAGGAGCTCAGCCGGCTCCAGGAGGAGCTCTGTAAGCTTCAGGACTGGGTCAAATACAAAGGGCTTCGAGTGATTGTTGTCTTCGAAGGACGTGATGCTGCCGGTAAGGGTGGTACAATTCGCGCTATTACAGAACGCGTGAGCCCCCGTGTTTTCCGTCTCGTAGCGTTGCCCGCCCCGTCTGACCGCGAAAAAAGTCAAATGTACATGCAACGTTACATGCAGTATTTTCCTACTGCCGGGGAAATTGTCATCTTCGACAGAAGTTGGTACAACCGCGCCGGAGTAGAATACGTGATGGGTTTTTGCACCCAAGAGCAGCATCGAAGGTTCTTGAAACTCTGCCCCGAGTTTGAGAAGTACATTGTGGACGCTGGGATCAATCTCGTTAAGTACTGGATGGAGGTTGGCAAGAAGGAACAAGAGCGCCGGTTTGAAGCTCGCATTAAAGACCCGGTTCGTCAATGGAAGCTCAGCCCAATGGACTTGGAGTCATTTCGTCGCTGGTACGAGTACTCCCGTGCACGAGACCAAATGCTGGAAGCAACCGACAGCAAGCATGCACCTTGGTACATCGTTCGCTCAGACGATAAGAAGAAAGCGCGGCTAAATTGCATTTCTCATTTATTGGGCATGATCCCTTATGGCAAAGTCCCGCGGGACAAAGTGAAATTGCCAAAGCGCAAGACCAAAGACAGTTATGACGATCAGGTTCGCCTAAAGGGAAGGCACTCTGTCCCGGAGAAATACTAGATCTCTCTTAAAACCACCTTGATTCTCGGAGAACAAAAGAATAATCAGATAAGAGCCCCGAGTCCTCAACCGGATCTGAAGACGGTAGTTACGCCGGTCTTTCGCAGGGTGGGTACTAGCGTTTGCCTCCGGCTGTCGCAGTGGCCTCTGCAGTTCGCACTTTTTCGCGTATCTCAGTGAACGCGGCCCGCTTGCCCACTTCCAGGGCTCGCTTGGGATCAAGGAATCCGTAAAGCTGGATGAGCTTGGCCACAAGTCCGCTCCAGCCGGTCTGGTGGCTGGCGCCCAATCCGGCACCATTGTCCCCGTGGAAGTATTCAAAGAAGTAGATATTGTCTCGCCAGAAGGGATCGCTCTGGAACTTTTCTGTACCTCCATAGACGGGCCGCCGACCGTAGTCGTCGCGTAAGAAGATCCGGGTCAATCGGTCCGAAATCTCTTTGCTTACCTCGAAGAGGTTCATGAGCTTGCCAGAGCCCGTGGGACACTCGATTTTGAAGTTGTCACCATAATACAAATAGAAGTTCAGCAGTGCCCGAATAATGAGGGCGTTCACCGGCATCCAAACCGGTCCCCGCCAGTTGGAATTGCCACCGAACATGCCGGTGTTCGACTCGGCCGGCAGGTAGTCCACGCGGTGCTCCTGGCCGCCTACGTTTAAGACGAACGGGTGCTGCTGGTGGAACTTGGAGAGCGAACGGATGCCGTAGGGGCTCAGGAATTCGTTTTCGTCGAGCATCTTGGTCAGGATCCGGCGGAGCCGTTCTGGGTTGACCAGGGCCATAATCCCGCGCTCGGCTACGCCAAAATGTCCCGGGCCCGTGGGGTGGATGGTCCTCTTGAGTTCGGGAATCCGGCGCAGGTGTTCCTGCACGTTAGCCATCGTCTGCGGAAGGCGCTCCCGAGATGACTTTTCGACAATCGTCGTGGCACATAGGGGGAGGAGCCCCACCATAGAGCGCACCTTGAGCCTCTGTGGGCTGCCGTCTGGGAGCCGCAGCAGGTCGTAGTAGAAGCCATCCTCCTCGTCCCACATGCCGTCCTTACCGGGCTGGTTCATGGCCGAGCCGATGTAGTAAAAGTGCTCGGCGAACTTCATGATCATGGGCTCGTAGCTGGGGTCGTGGGCGGTGATCTCGAATGCGAGTTCCAGCATGTTCTGGCTGAATAGGGCCATCCAGGCCGTGCCGTCTGCCTGCTCCAAGTGGCCGCCGGTGGGCAGCGGGGCGCTGCGGTCAAAGACGCCGATGTTGTCGAGACCGAGGAAGCCGCCCTCGAACACGCTCTTGCCGAAGCGATCCTTGCGGTTCACCCACCAAGTGAAGTTCAGCAAGAGCTTGTTGAACGTCGACTTGAGAAAATCCAGGTCCGTCTCGCCTCGCAGTCGCTGTTCAGTGCGGTGCAGAAAGAGAGTTGCAAAGGCATGTACCGGGGGGTTCACGTCGCTGAAGTTCCACTCGTAAGCAGGCATCTGTCCGTTGGGGTGCAGGTAGGCAGCGCGAAGCATCAGTTCCATCTGTCGCTTGGCGAAGTCAGGGTCCACGATGGAGAGCGGGAGCGTGTGGAAGGCCAGGTCCCAGGCCGCGTACCATGGGTATTCCCATTTGTCGGGCATGGAAATGACGTCCTGGTTTAGCATGTGGAACCACTCCGAGTTCCGGGAATTTCGATATCCGTGATGGAGAGGGTTGGAGCGGTGCTCATCCAGCCAGTTATCGCCGTCGAAGAAAAAGAACTGCTTGCTCCAAAGCATGCCGGCGAGAGCCTGGCGCATCACCTTGGCCGCGTCTTCACCTACCGATGGCGGCGTGACCGACTCATAAAACTCGTCGGCTTCACGGAGCCGCGCAGCGAAGACCTCATCAAATTGTTTTCCGAAGTGTTTGGCCTTCACGTCAGGAAAACTGCCGGAGAGCCGCAACCGAATCACTTTGATCTCACCGCTGCCTACATTGGACTCGTAGTGCGCGGCAACCTTGGTGCCTTTTTTGTCGGGGTTTACGGCGTCTTGGTTGCCGTGCACCACGCAATTGTTGATGCCGTCTTTGACGTGGGGGCTCTCATTCTTTTCTCCGGGGAAAAGTAGTTCGTGGTTTGTTTCATTCTCGGTGAAGAGTAGAGGCACATCGCCTTCGCAGGAAAAGATGTATTTACCCAGCAGGGGATGCCTTACTGCCACAGCGCTGGTACCTGCCGCGGCCTCGATCTGTTTGAGGATTGGTTTCTCGGCAGCCCGGTTGGATGCGGCAATCCATGCCGACCAGTCGTTCCGGAACCAGAGCGTTGGCAAGAGATGCAGTTCTGCGGCATCCGGTCCACGGTTGGCTGCGGTGATCCGCACCAGGATATCTTCCGGACCTTCTTTAGCGTATTCCACAAAGACGTCGAAATATCGATCGTCTTTGAAAACGCCGGTGTCGAGGAGTTCGTACTCCATGTCGTCTTTCGAACGACGGCGGTTTGTCTCCACGAGATCGGCATACGGGAAGGCCGCATGCGGGTACTTGTAGAGGTACTTCATGTAGGAGTGCGTCGGTGTGCTGTCGAGGTAGAAGTAATACTCTTTCACATCCTCGCCATGGTTGCCCTCGCTGTTGGTCAAACCGAACAGTCGCTCCTTGAGGATCGGATCCTTACCGTTCCACAAAGCCAGCGCGAAGCATAGGCGCTGTTTGTCATCGGAAATGCCGGCTAAACCGTCTTCGCCCCAGCGGTAGGCGCGAGAGCGAGCCTGGTCGTGGGTGAAGTAATTCCAGGCGTCACCCCCTTCGCTATAATCCTCGCGGACTGTGCCCCACTGTCGCTCACTGAGATATGGCCCCCACTTTTTCCACGGAATGTATTGAGAAGTGGCTGCTTCGAGACGTTCATTTTCCGCGGTCTTGGTCATGGTTGCTCTCCCGTTGGCTCTTGAGAAGTTATCTTGCGGTCAGTTCGGGTCTCAGAGCGTTTCCAGTTTGAAAACGTGAAATCCCCACTTCGGCATATCGAGGTAAAGTCCATGATGAAACAGTTCATCCCCGTCACGTTCATCAACCACCGAGCTCATTAAGTCTTGCGCACGCACGGTTCGTCCGCGTAATTCGTCAAATGGGAGTTGCACGTAGCATTGGCTCCAAGTCGGAGCGTAGTTCACGGTAACGACGATTGGGGGATACTCCGATTTTTGCCACGCAAAACAGATGAAACAGTCCGAAGTCCAATTGCCGTCCCAAGCCGATGAACAGTTGAGTAACCGCCACTCTCCATCCTGGGTCTCTGGCAGGTGCACACAATTCAGTAAGCGAGCGTAAAAATCGCGGAGGCACGAGTTCACAGGCTCAATCGGCCGTCGGCCTAGGTGTACCGAAACCTTTTTGGCTCTGCCCTCAAACTGACCATCGTGAAAAAAACGCAAGCCTGGGGACAGGTAGGTCAACGTTGCAGCGGCTTGATGCATTCCTGGTAAAAATGTTCCCGCTGCCCGAGACTCGTCGTGGTTCTCGAGAAAGCGCGCAGACTTTTGCTGAAACCGTCCGTCTGCGCGGAAATGGTCACGCACTGACCGCGCGTGCCCGTCGCGGAGGCGGTCATAAAGCCGCTTGTCGTATGTGTAGTCGAAGCCTTGCTGCTGAAGTGTCCATTCGAGATCCCAATAAACTTCAGCGATGAAGAGGAATTCTGGCCTTCTCGAACGAATTGAGCGGGTGACCTTAGGCCAAAACGGTTCCATTCGCAGACCCCAGGTTCGCTCAAAAACGTCTGAAAGGACTAACATGGCCATGTCGCACCGCACGCCGTCACACTTCTCGGCGATGCTCTCCAATTCCAACTGCATGGCCTCTTGTAACGATGGCTCCGCGTAATTCAGTTGGAGCGTATCTGGCCAGCCCGCAAAATAGGGATCTCGTCCATATGCCAGTATCCTCGGTTTTGTGGAGGTCTCGACCCGGACGTAATCATGGGGTTCGTTGCGGAGCTGTTCTGCCGTACCTCGCACGTAAAACTCTGGGTGTTGTTCCACCCAAGGGTGATCCAACCCCGTGTGATTGGGTACAAAATCAAGCAGCAATCGCATTCCGCGCTCGTGCAGCCGGCGGCGAAGCCTCTCGAGAGCCACTTCCCCACCGAAGTCGGAGTGCACTTTGTAGCTGGTGATCGCGAAGCAGGAACCGCAGACGTCGTTTTGCCTAAGATCTGGTAGAACTTGTTGGAACTCGGTCTGCCACTCTCGATTCTCACGCGAAGCTCTTTGGCCGGCTGATCCGGTCTGCCAAATACCGAGAAACCAAATCCAATCAAAGCCTTCGCGCGCTAACCGATCGAGTTCGGTATCGGAGATATCGTCCAGTGTGGCTTGCTCTCCCAGGCTCTGTTGTAACTCTCGAAGCCAGACCCGGGTATTGACTTGGTAGAGGGAGGGATACCGATGCTGGCGCAGGCCAATACTCGATTTTCGAGGTTGGAGAATTGGCCGCGTAAGCCGGTTCGGGCTCAACTGGGTGATAGGCATCGCGAGATGTCATGTTGCCTCCTGCCGGCAGCGCACGGAACTGTCAATAATTACAGATGTCAGTCTCAGGCCATATTTCTATATTTCTGTAAATGAGGATCTTAGCTGTGGGCTCATGCGGGACCGTGCTCTTCGTGACGTGGAGTTTATTCGCCCCAATCTGCCGGACGCAGGATCTCGCTCCCCGGGCTTATGTCATTACCCCTCTGCACACGAACGCCGTCAACTTGACGTATTCCTTTTTCGGCGGAAACATTATCTTTGATGGGACTGTCCCCATCACCGACGCAACTGCGCGAGTTAATGTCTCCGTTCTCAGTCTCTCCCACTCACTCAACTTTTTTGGCCGCACCGCAACCTTCACCGCTTCTATGCCCTACGGGGTTGGAAACTTCCGAGGGACTGCCGCCGATGCGGAGACGCTCGCGTACCGTTCTGGTCTCCTGGCGTCTAGCTTTCGGCTTTCTGTGAACCTCAAAGGCGGTCCAGCGATGAATGTTCAGGAGTACTTAAAATGGAGGCAGAAAACTATTATCGGAGTCAGTATCAAAGTAGTGCCTCCTACGGGCCAATACGATCCGACCAAACTCATCAATTACGGTACCTATCGCTGGGCTCTCAAACCAGAGTTTGGCTGTTCCAGACGCTGGGGCCACTGGATTCTTGATGCCTATGGAGGAGTCTGGTTCTTCACCACAAACTCTGATTTCTTCTCGCGCAACCCATTCTCGCCTGGCACCAACACGCAATCGCAAAATCCAACAGGCTCCTTCGAAGGGCACCTCAGCTACGATTTTAAGCCCAGGTTGTGGGTCTCGTTTGACGGCAATTATTGGTTCGGCGGTAGTACGTCCCTGAATGGCGTGCAAAACGACGCGACGCGCCAGAGGAATTCTCGCGTAGGGGCAACGGCCTCAATTCCCTTGACCAGGCACCAGTCAATGAAACTCAGCTACAACAATGGCGCCTACATAAGGTACGGCGGCAACTATCAGAATGTCTCTGTTGGGTGGCAATACTCATGGCTAGGCAGGCCAAACTAGAACTGCTCACGAATTGAGCTTCATACGATTTCCGGTTTCGCAAGGGGACCAACCAAATGGAAACCATATTCGATCATCCATGGGTGCTGGGCTCAATCCTCGGGATCATCCTAGCTCTGGCTTTGGAACTCGGGCGCTGCGTCGCCGTCTGGTCCCGCCTGCATGAGGAACAGAACCGCAGAGACCAGATGAGCACCATTCGCGACGGCCTTTTTGTGTTAGTCAGTCTGCTCTTGGGTTTCACGCTAGCCTTAGCGTCGCCGCGCTACGCTGAACGTCGCTTACTGCTCGTTGAAGAGGCCGTTTCGATAGGCACCACCTATCTTCGCGCCAGTACACTCCCCCAAACTTATCGCGAACACTCGCTGCGCCGTTTGCGGGAGTATGTCGATGCTCGACTCGATCTCGACAACGCGGGTCTCGATGGCGCTCGCTTTGCCGAAGCTACCTCTCGCTCTAAGCGGATCCAGGAGGAGCTCTGGACTTACTCGGCTTCCTTGTCTCAGACCGATCGCAGTGCTGTCACCGCCGTTTACATCAGCTCCTTGAACGAGACGATCGATCTTCATGAGAAAAGAGTTGCTGCTATGGAGAACCGCATACCTCAATCCGTTTGGCTCCTAATTATTTCCATCTCCGTGATTGCAGTCTTCACTCGCGGTCTGACGCTCACGGCTCGCTTCTGGTTGACGCTCATTCTCGTTCCCATCACCATTGCGATTGTCGTCGCTCTTATCGCCGACCTAGATACCCCAAGCAGCGGGCTGATCCGTCTTGATCAGCGTGCCATGCAACGTCTCAAGGTCGATTTGAGTACCGAACCCACACACTAGGTTCCAGCAAAAGATCTGCAAGATGTAGTCAAAGAGCGAGAATGTCCCGTGCGGTTGATGTAAACGCCTAGACTGAGCCGTGCCTCAAAGAGATTCGGGGAACTCAGTGACACGAACCATCGTCCGCAAACTGGCCATTTGCCGCCATTGCAGCGAGCGAGCGCGCACAGTTCAGGATTCTTTGGTCCATCGGATCATTGTTGAGCGATTCATAGGAGACGTATGTCCTGGATTTGTTCGCTTCCAGGACTCGGTTACTCAAGTTCTTCATATTGTTGAACTCGTTCGTGAGCAGTTTAACTGCGCCTTTGTCAGATTCTGTTGTGGCCGCCAAGGACACCAGTCGAAGGCTCTGTTCAGCGCGTGCCTGATAACCTTCTATCCAGTCTTCTGTTACCGGGTATCCCCGCTGGACTGCATTCCTCAGCGTACTTCGCCACTCCCTAATCGCGGCCATTTCTTCAAGGCCCGCCCTGATAAAGTCCTTCGTGAAGCCGGATGGAGGAGGCTGAGTTATTGTGGGAGCCAGTGCGCCCGCACCAGGCAGTGTCAGTATGATTTGATTTCCATTAAAGCTAAGCGAACCGTTCGTCATTCGCGCTAGTGTCTCGATTTCTACATAGGCATGGCCTTCTCTTTCAATGACGGCAACTTCTCCCGGATGGCCATTAATGACTAATGTCCGACTTTTCTGCGCGGCTTCCACAAGAAGAAAAGCGGGTATAACTAATGACACCACGATTGCCAACTGCGCCGCGCGTGACCTTGGTCCCATACTTCTTCTCCTAGAACCCGGGGATTCTTGAGCCTTGTAGCATTGCCTATTCCCTCCCGGTGACCGCGTTCAGTCAGGTCATGAGAGAGACGATGATAGTGCCCCAGGTCGTTAGCAGGACATGGCCGAAGGCGACTGTGTATGAATAGCCCAGCGTAGCGACAGGACTGTCCGATTTCTCTTGTAACGCAGCGACGCCCGCGATCATCGTCTGAGCGCCGGCGATGCCTCCTAGCAATAGTGCCGGGTTAAGTCTGAGAAAGTATCGGCCGAAGAAAAGACCTGCAATGAGTGGTGTAAGCGTCACCACGATGCCTCCAAGGAAGAGGATGTAGCCAAATTCTCTCACTGCATGCACAAAGACCGGGCCTGCTTTTAGCCCAATCATCGCCACAAACGCTGCCAAACCAATCGACCGCATAAAAAGAATTGCGGCTTCTGGGATTATTCCGAACCATGGACGCACGGACCGCATCCACCCAACGATCACCCCGGCTAGGAGAGTTCCAACGCTAGTGCCTAGCGCGATTCTCAGGTGGCCTAAGGGTATTATGATCGAGGCCCCGACCAATACGCCGATGAATATGGCTATTCCGAGCACCGCAAGATCACTGTCTTCCGTTGGGTGAATCACCCGACCAGCTAGAGGCGCCAGCTTCTGGACTGCAGCTTCAGACCCGGTTACATGGAGTGCGTCGCCGCGTTCGATGAGCGTGTTTGCCCCGATCGGGATCTTATGGCCACCGCGCGTAATGCCGCGGAGCAAAACACCGCGAGCTTCCTCGACGCCATCAACGATCTCCTGGAGAGTCTTGCCTGCGAAGGTCTTGCTGGTGATGTATAGATCGAAGGATGCGACTGGAATTTCCAGTAGTTCCGGGTCAGCGACCTCGTGCGCTGATGGACCAAGTGCTTTGATCATGATCTCGGTATGCCCCATCACGGCGACCGTATCATTTGCCTCAAGGACGGTGGTGCCGACGGGTGAGAAGATTTCCCCTTTACGGCGAATTCGCTCGATAAAGAGGCGGACGCGGGGCACAGACTGTTCGGCTTCCGCGACTGCCTTACCAACGGCGAGCCCGTCTTGAGGAATGGTATAGGCGCGAAACCCTATGGGTTGCCAAGCGGAATAAACGCCAAGCTTCGAGCGTTGGATTCCCAGGTTCGATTCCACTTTCTTCGACTCCGCACGCAGATCGAAGCGAAGGAGCTTCGGTCCGAGGCTGCTGCAACACCAGACCACACCCAACGTCCCGAAGATGTAGCAGATGGCGTCCGCAACAGCTATGTGTGCGATCCATTGCTGCTTTAGTTCGTCAGGTAGGGATAGCGAACGTATTGTTTCGCTTGCAGTGCCGATTGCGGGCGACTCCGTCAAGGCGCCAGAAAGCATCCCGGCGGAATATCCGGGGTCAAGTTTCAAGAAATGAGCAACCGTATACGCTGTTAAAAGGCCAATGACAGGAACAAATGCGCCGAGCGCGGCCCAGCGCCAGCCATCTCCTTTGAGATTCTGAAAAAAACTGGGCCCCACCGAGTAACCGATTCCGAAAAGGAAGAGAAGGAAAACGATCGATTTGGCTTGATCGGACACCGGCACGTGGAAGAAATTTCCAATAAGGATCCCTCCCAACAAGGACCCTGTCACCACACCAAGTCCGACACCACGAAACTTCAGCCGTCCGAACAAGTACCCTATGCCTACTGCCAGGTAAACACCCATTTCGGGATGCTTTGTAAAAAGTTTCTCCAACCATTCCATACGCCAATCCTTTTACGGCGGCCTCTCTGGAAGATCTATCCAGTGAGTTCTGGGTGATCGTTGTCGGGGGCAGCCGAATGAGTTATCCGTTCTGTTTTTAAACTGGTGCATTGAGAGCCCTTCGGACTCCCGGAGAGCCGCGAGCAACTATCGCGCAGCCGCATGTTCAGACTTTTCGGTACGTTTGGAAGCCTCGAAGGCATCCCGGTAGCCGTGCGCGATGGATCGAACACCGCGTCCGATTTCCTCATACGCTTCGTCGGGCAGATTGGCCAGGGACACACGCAGCGACCAGTCTGGCGCTTCGAAGCCGCCGCCGTTCAAAAGCACGATACCGTGATCCTCGGCCAGACGGAAGGCGAGGTCGAGCGGTGGACGGTCTTCTTGAGGTATTCGACGGCGTCCTCGCCGATATTCTTGCGCGCAAAGAACTCGAAGTCGATCAAACCGTAATAGGCGTTGTACAGCGTGTTCGGAGCGACCTCGAGGCCGAGGCCTTCGATCATGGCCATCGCGCGCCGGTGCACGATCTCCATGCAGCCCTTCTGATAGAGCTTGGCTCCATCCATCATCTCAGCAAGGGAGAACAGGCTCATCATGACCTGCTGCGGCAGCGCGAGGCCGGCTGTGTGGTTGAGGGCTACATCCCGGCTGTCGGCCACGATGCGGTCGATGAACTTGATCTTGCGCGGCTCAAGGACCAGCGCGCCATACCGTTTGTCGAGCGCTTTCAGATCGGCATCCGGGAGCTTCATGATCATCTTGTCAAAAATGTTGTCTTTGTGGACCGCGATGACGCCGAGTCGCCACCCCGTGCAGCCGACATACTTGGAATAAGAGTAGACGCCGATGGTGTTGTACGGTAATTCGCCGAGCAAAGATCGGAAATCGTGGACGAACGTTCCATAGACGTCGTCAGTCAAGAGCATAAGGTCGGGGCGCTTCGTTTTCACCAAGTTTGCGATCTTGCCGATCACTTCTTTACTGAGTGCCACGCCCGTTGGATTGCCGGGATTGACGAGGAAGAATGCCTTGACCTTGGGATCTTCCAACTTCTTGAGCTCGCTGTCTGTGAACTGGAAGCGGTTCTCCTGAGGAGCTTGGATGGTGACGAACTTCAACCCGTAGTCTTCAAGGTGGGGCAGCTCAAGGTAGGGGGTAAAGATTGGCGTGCCCAGCGCGATCGTGTCTCCGGGATGCAGCAGGCGATTGGCCTTCATCGATTTGAAGATGTAGCACATCGCAGCCGTGCCGCCCTCGACGGCGTAGAGGTCGAAATTGCCTGCGGGCCGCGGTTTCCCGCACATGGCCCACATCAGGTACTCGTGCACAATGCACTCGTTGTGGACCAGCATGCGGTCGGGGACCGGGTAATTGTCGCCGATGATCGAGTCCACGAGCTCGTGGACGAAGGCGTCCGGCTCGAATCCGAACTTCTTTACCGCGAATGGCACCAGCGCTGACAGAAAGGATGCACCGGGCATGTCTGCATGCTTAGCGAGCCACGCCTCGAAACGTCCAGCAATTCCTTGAGGCTGCGGCATTCCGCCGATACCGGCGGGATGCTCCATCACCCTTTTGCTTTCGGTGACCGCGAACTGACCCAGCAGAAAGAAGCCTTCGCGCGGAGTGGTGGCGATCCAGTTGGGGTTGCCGCGGCCAGCATTGAGGAATGCCGACTGCGTCGTACGGGAGGTCTTCTTGGCGAGTTTAATCAGCTCGTCTTTGATCTCGAACGGGCCCAACGTCTCGAACTTACGGAGTTTTACTAAGTCCATTATTTTCACCTTTCATAAGACGTCACGACAGAAGCATGATAGCGACCATGCCCCATATTGTAAGAAGTGTATTACCTATAGCATAAGTAACTGTATAACCCAAAGCAGGCACCTGGCTCTTGCCCATATCGCAGACCAACCCGAGCGAAGCCGTGGTCGTACGCGCCCCCGAAACGATGCCGAGTGTTAGCGCGTCGTGGAAGCGGAAGAGGTATTTGGCGATCAACATACCGAAGACCAGAGGTAATGTAGTGGCTAGGGCGCCCCACAGGAACAGGCTGATGCCCTGCGTCCGCAGGCCGTTCACGAAGCCCGGGCCGGCGGAGATGCCGACGATGGCGATGAAGATATTGAGGCCGACCGAGTTCATGAACCACACCGTGGGCGACGGGATCCTCCCGAAAAACGGGCGTGTCGAGCGAAACCATCCGAGCACAAGCCCTGCGATAAGCGCGCCACCCGCAGTCGACAGCGTCAGTGGCACTCCGCCTACCTTCAAGACCAGCGCACCGATCAGTGCGCCCACCGCAATACCGGCGCCGATGAATGCGACGTCGGCGACATCCGTTGGGCGGTCCGCAGCTCCCAGCAGCTTGGCAGCAGCAGTTGTGTCTTGGGTCCGCCCCACGAGGGTGACGATATCGCCGCGGTCAAGCTGCGTGTTCGGCAGGATGGGGATCGAAGTGGCGGTCGCCCCACGCGTGATTTTCCGCAGGAACACGCCGCGCGCCCCGGGCAGCCCCGCGAGTTCAGCGAGCGTCTTGCCATCGACAGCCTTGTTGGTTACGTAGACGTCGACGCCCTCCACAGGAACGCTCAGCAATTCGGGATCGTCGACTTCTATCGAGACTCCGCTGGTAACATCCGCGATCGCCTCGCGCCCTCCTGCGACCGCCATCATCTTTGCGCGTTCACCAATAATACTCACGAGCGCCTCGCGAGGACCCGCGACAGCCACGACATCGCCCTCGCGTAATACTGTGTCGGTGGTCGCCTCCTCGATGATCCCGTTACGACGTATGCGCTGGACAAAAATGCGTGCTTGCGGTAGCAGCGCCTCGGCCTCGACGGCTCGGAGACCGAGGACTCTGGCGCCGGGTTGAACGCGGAACGCCCGTACTTCCCAACGACGCCAGGCCGTGCCAGCCCCACCCAGTTCCTTGGTGCCGCCCTGCTTCTCCTCGTAGTCCTTGCAAGCGGCAGCTATATCGAAGCGGAGCAGAAACGGGCCAAGCAGGGCGATCACGATTGCCGAACCGACAGTGCCAAACATGTAGGTCACGGCGTAGGCAACCGGCATGGAATTGAGCAGGTTCTTGGCTTGGTCGCCGGCCAAGCCAAGTCGGTTGATGGCGTCGGTCGAGAGGCCCATCGCTGCGGAGATCGTCTGCGACCCGGAGTAAAACCCCGCCGCGTAGCCAAGGTCGTAGCCCGCTAGCTTGACGATCATGATTGGAATCAGCAGACAGAGTATGCATTGGACCACGGCGAAAAGGGCTTGCGGCACGCCATCCTTGGCGACACCACGGACGAACTGTGGCCCGACTCCGTAGCCGACGGCGAACAAAAACAATAGGAACACTGTCGCCTTGAGAGGCTGCGAAATGGTAATCCCGAGCTGTCCTATCAACACCCCCGCCAGGAGGGTGGCGGTAACCGACCCCAAGCCGAGTCCCTTGAAGGTAAATTTGCCGAAGTAGTATCCGAAGGCGAGCGTGAGAAAGATGGCGATCTCCGGGTAGTGCCGCAGGGTGTCAGCGAACCATGTAAATAGACCCATACTTTAGCTCCTTGTTATGGCCCGGCCTTGTTGAGGTCCGAGTTCTGATGTCATACCTGCTGCTTACGGCGTTCTGCTAACTATAAATCTCAGGCACTTACGGCTCTAGTCAGCTGCTGCCGAACGCGCTTGTTTTTGCTTCTTGTGATCCGCGGCACTCTTGCTTGTCACCTTGAAAGATTGCATCGCTGCTGGATTCAGCAACTTCAATCCCAGCGCCGCGCTGAAACCGTGAATCTCCTTCACGTCGAGTTTGCGCATGAACTCAATCGTTTCCGCGGTGATAACCTGTCCTGGAACCATAATCGGGAATCCAGGCGGATAAGGAATTACGAAGTTCGCCGAAACCAGTTCCGGCCCGTCTTTCAAACGTTTGTCAATCTCCGGACTGGAGAGCTTCAAGTGCTCGCACTGCTCTTCGCGATAAGCCCCGAAGAATGCCGAACGCATGTCGCCTTCACTGGTCTTGCTTGAGGGATCTTCACGGAAGCGGCTGTAAAAGGAGCTGAAGTTCGGAAGATTTGGCACGTCCGTCATCAAGGATTTCACACGCGCCGCGAATGCCTCCTTCCCATTTTTTCCGCCGTCCGCAAGCTTTTTCTCGATTCCTTGCGATATTTCGACGAGCACCTTAATCAGCTGGGAGATATCGCTGCGAGTGTTGTTGATATTGGTTTGGAGCAGAACGCTGTTACGCGACGTCTTATTGAGCTGAATATCGTAGTCGGCGGCCAGCAGGTTCTTGAATTGCGTTCCATCGAAACCGGCCGAGCCGCAAACGAGCGTTAGCCTTGTTACGTCAAGCGCGAATTCGTCCTCTCTCAGTGCCTTTACTGCCGTTGCCCAGTTCGCTCCCGGAGTCAAATAGTCTATAAATCCTGAGTTCCGGAATTCGGCCGGGATCAATTCGTCGGCTCCAAGCACTCGGAAGTACTTCGAGACCAGTGGATGAGAGTTCACTTCCCGACGCACATCCAGCGCCAACTGGATGGCTCGGTTCACCAGTTCGTAGCCTTCCAGCTCCATCTGCCGCCTGGCAACGTCCAACGAAGCGATGATCTGGAGGTTGGGTGAGGTAGAGGCATGCGTGAAAACGGCCTCGTGAAACTGCTCTTCGACGGTATGAAAATCCGGGTCCTTCACAAGCACCATCGACCCTTGCCGCAGGCAAGACATCGATTTGTGCGTCGAATTTGTTTGGTAGACTCGCAAACGAACTTTGTCCGGATCGGCGAGTAGATGAGTATCAAGAAGAGTTTTGTCTTTGGGATCGAGATCGGCTCCCCGCTTTTTCTCCTGCTCTTTATACGCCCCACGGTAAGCGGGGTCCTTGAACTTGCTTTCCAGAATTGCGGCTGCTCCCATCGCCGTGCGCCGGCGGTAGAACGGACTCCATCTGGCAAATCCAAACCACGCTTCGTCCCACAGAAAGATGAGGTCCGGCTTGATAGCGAGGCACTCTTCCATGACCCGCTCGACGTTATATATGTGCCCGTCAAACGTACAGTTCGTCAGCACCAGGAGCCGCGCCCGCTCGAGCTTCCCTTCGGCTTTCAAATCGAGCAGAGCTTTCTTGATGGTGCGCAGAGGCACCGCTCCATACATGGAGTATTGGGTGAGCGGATAGGCTTCTACATATAAAGGTAACGCGCCGGAGATCACTGCGCCGTAATGGTGCGATTTGTGGCAGTTGCGGTCGACCAGCATGATGTCTCCTGGTGCGAGCAACGCCTGCTCGACCATCTTGTTCGAAGTCGACGTGCCATTGGTGACAAAGAAGGCGCGGTCGGCGCCAAATGCTCGGGCAGCCTTTTCCTGTGCCACCCTAATGTTCCCCGTCGGCTCAAGCAGACTATCGAGACCACCGGTAGTTGCCGAGGATTCCGCAAGGAAGAGGTTTAGTCCATAAAACTGACCCATGTCTCGAATCCAGTTTGATTTGAAGATGGATTTACCTCTTGCAATCGGCAGCGCGTGGAATGTACCCATCGGCCGTTGAGCGTATTTCTGCAAGTTGTCGAAGTAGGGAGTGTCATACCGATCGGCGATGCCGTCGAGGATGCTAAGATGCAATTCGAGAGGCTCCTCAACTTGATAGAAGACGCGCCGGACGCAGGCAGCGCTTGTGTCGCCGGCCACCTTCTCCGCTTGGCGATCACTGAGGAAATAGATGTCAAGCTCGGGACGCAACTGCTTCAATCCTTGCGCAAGCGCTAGGCCGTACTGCCCTGAATTGGGGTCAATACGGCTGTCGGCGAGGTGTGAGCTCAGAAACTCACGCAAAACTGGACTATGGTGCGACGAGGCAAAGGGAATACCTTCGTAGATCATTACCGCTTCAAGGCTGCCGTTCAGAATTGTTCCGAGCACGGCATCCTCAAAACTGCCGACAAATACCGGTTCGTAAACGAATTTGTCCTGCGGTCTGCGCAACTTGCGTAGCTCTTGCGACAGCTCCGACCATGCCGCTGGACGGGCGGGACTCACAACAAGTACTTCAAAATAAGGACGGTGCGGCGCAGTTTCTTCACCACCACCTGGCACCCTTTCTGAGAAACTAATGGGGGACTGGTCTTCGCCTTCCCAGTCCGCCATGTTGGCGCGGTAGGAATGTGTGAGAAGTGCGCCACTGATAGCTTGTGCCAAACGAACGGTTCCCGTGGCGTCGCCCGAGTTGACGCGTTCACTGAGCGTCCTCAACAGCGTGTGCCCCGGATAGGCAAAAAAATCCTCCCATTGACCCAGTTCTGCAAGGGAAGCGGATATGACCGCCTGGTATTTATCCTTCTCGGGATGCTGTTGGCTCCCCGCTCTTTCCCAAGCGCGCGCGCTTTGGAGCAGCGAACGCCAGCGGTCGAACCGTGCTTCTGCACCAGTAAAGAACTGATCCACTCGAACCTCAGATGTTTTTGTTGCAACACTCATGATTTCTCCCCCTCATTGGCTTTGCTGCCTATGTAAGAGCGAGTTGCCCTCAATTCTCAGTGCGGCCTTTTCATCATCAATCGTTCGCGTTGAGTCCCACAGGCGCGTATCTCTCTGGGATCACGCTTGATAGATTTTTCGCAACGAATGTTGACCAAGCTCTCGACGGCGTGTCCCGAACACGCAGCATGAGATCTACCTATTTCGCCTTCGACTTCGTGATTCGATTGCTCACTGAACCTTAGGCCGGAGGTCCCTGGTGGTGAACTGTCAAAACTGACAGGCAGACCGGCCGAAAAAGGGCTCAAGCGAAACGCAGAGGCATTAAATGCCACTCTGGACAATTGAGTCAGTCGCTTCACGGCGATCAGGGAGAGCCTGAACCAGTTTCAGGGGAGACTGCGGGTGGCTTTCACTTATGCACGCCAAGAAAGATCAGCGGCAGCCGCAAATGATTCAACACCACGGGTATTTTTGACAGTTCGCAAGTTATCTGCCAGTCGGTATTCTCTTTTGGGCGAGCGTTTGTTTAATGTTTGCGAGCATCCAGCGGTGGCAGAGTATGGAGCTTGCTATGCCAGCACGGACTTTGACGACTGCACCAAGACTTGCGCTGGTCGTGGATGCAGACGCGGACGTGACCGGCGTGCTCAGCAGCGTTCTCAAGTCTGACGAGTGGGACATTGTGCATGTTGCTGACAACCAGACTATCTTGAAGCTTACAGAGAGAGGACCCTTCGATCTAGTCATCACCGGAGCAAAGACCACGGGGAGAGAAGATCTCGATTTACTTCGCAAAATCCGCCGCGTCCGCCCACATGTCCGCTTCATCATTCTCACAGACCAAAGTACTCCGGCCGACGTCGTCTCAGCCATGCGCGAAGGTGCATTCAGCTTCTTCTCCAAGCCTTTCTCCCCCGCATCACTTGCCGAAATGGTGCGCATCGCCATGTCGGAACCCGCGTGGGATGACGGCATCGAGCTTGTCTCTGCCACGCCGGAATGGATCAGCATCATTGCCCGCTGCGATCTAAAAACAGCTGATAGATTAGTGCAATTCTTCAACGAGATGTCGGATTTTCCGGACCCCGAAAGAAACGACGTCGCAAGTGCCTTCCGTGAGATGCTGCTCAATGCCATCGAACACGGAGGTAATTTCGATCCCAGCCAATACGTCGAAGTCGCCTATGTGCGCACTCGAAAGATGGTCTTATGCAGGATTAAGGATCCAGGCCAGGGTTTCTCTCTAGGAGAAATACACCATGCCGCCATCAACAATCCCGCGTATGATCCGATTCGTCACGCTCTTTTCCGCGAAACACAAGGCCTTCGTCCTGGCGGCTACGGAGTGTTGATAACTACGCACCTCGTCGACGAGCTCGTATACAGTGAGAAGGGGAACGAAGTGTTGCTGGTCAAATATCTTCCTCCATCACCGTTGTCTGCCTGAGGCTTCTTCACGTTGTCGCGTTGCGGAGTAAGATACGAATTGACATTTTCTGGGAAGTTTTGCATTATCCTAGCGAAGTAATTTAATGTGTCCCCAGGGCGGGTGAAACCCCCCGCAATTACCCTCCCGTTCGTAGCAAGCAACTTTTTGATTAGTACGTGTTTCGCGCATTGATAGGCACGGAGTGCGCTCTTGTCCAAAATTCGCGTGTTATTAGCTGATGACAACGGGCAAGTACTTGAGTATGTTCGTGAAATTCTATCTGCCAACGGTTGCGAAGTAATTGGCACAGCAACTGACGGGCAGTCAGGCGTGGACGTTGCTGCCGAACTGCTGCCGGATGTCCTCGTGCTTGATGTTTTTATGCGCATCCTCAATCGAATCCGTGCTGCCAGACGCATGCTGGAGGTCAACCCGTCCATCAAGGTTGTTTTCCTTACGATCTGCAAAGATCCTGCTACGTGTCGTGCCGCCCTGGAGATCGGCGCTTTTGGATACGTTATCAAGCCCCGCCTGGCTAACGATCTGATTCCAGCAATCGAACACGCAAGGGACGGTCGTCGCTTTGTGTCCCCGGGCTGCGAACAATTCTCCAATAAATCTTCGCCGTTTCTAATCCATGCTTCTGAAATGGCGTCGTGGCTGCGAATCTTAGCTAAAGCGGTCTTTTGCGCGATTTCGGGATGATTTTGGACTGTAGTTGCGCTGGAGCAATGACGAGATTATACCAACGTGCCATGCTTCCTTGGCAATCACTAAGCCTTGGCTGAACCTCTTAATCGTGAGCTGGCCAAGCCTGGTTGGGTTTTCCATGTTGCACAGCCCTACGTAAACTCGCAGATTTTGGTGAAGCTACCTAAAGAGAACATTGAGTGACTTTGGTTGTAAGTCTTGGACAATCGTCTGAACAAGCCGAGAGTCATAATTGCCGATGACAACCCCGCGGCCTTACGTCAATTGGTTGGTCTTTTGGCAGCGGAATTCGACGTCGTGGCTACGGCAGAAAATGGCCAGGCGGCTGTCGAAATTATCCGCCAATATGAGCCCCATATTGTTGTCCTCGATTTGCAGATGCCTTTGCTCAGCGGCATAAAAGTCACTCAGGAATTGAAGAACATCGCTCCGGGAGCTGCCGTCGTGATTTGTTCCGTGGAGACCGACCCAGAAGTTGTTCAGGCGTGTCAACAAGCTGGGGCCCTGGGGTACGTTGTCAAGATCTTCGCAGCTCGAGATTTAGCTGCGGCCGTTAGAGCTGCTGCTCGTGGCGAGCCTTTTCTCTCGTTCTGATGATCCTAGGTCCTCATGCGATTTGCCAATCTGCTGCCTTACGCGAAGGCAGGTTAAGGATTACCTCGGCACCTTCAAAGTTACGTTATTTGAAGTTTCTGTTCCGATTATCTCCTTGAACTGAAGTCTCGCCTGATTCCAGCTTCACGCAACACTTGGGGACATCTACTTAGTATTTCTGACCCATTCTTGCGCCAGGGCAACGACCTCGACAAGGCAGGATATTAGTATTCAACAGCAGATTTGTCAGGAGGGCTACTGGCCGCCGAGTCGATTTCTGTGTACGGCATTAGCTGCGAAAGCTATCACTGCGTTTTCCATACTCTCGGCTTTTGGCAAATTCTGCGGATGATCTACGAGGAGAAGAAAGTGATCGGCAACGTGAAATGGTTCAATAACACGAAGGGCTATGGTTTTATCGGCCGACAAGATGGTCCGGATGTTTTTGTTCATTACTCGGCAATTCTTGGGGAAGGATATCGGAGCCTATCGGAAGGAGATTGCGTAGAATTTGAGATCGCAGCAGGTGCGAAAGGGCCACAAGCCGTGAACGTTAGAAAACAGAGACAGAAGACTGACTGACCGCCACAGAAGGACTTCATCACGACTTCTCGCGGCTCTGATGCCTCCCGCATGTCCGCGAGCAAACGACAACAATTGCCAGACTTCCATACCGCTCCAATTCACAGTTTTTTGCTCCGCTTCATCCGATTCGACAACACGCCCGCAAGACCATTGCGGCGTCTGCTCTCCACAAACTGTCATTGGCTGTTAGTTTTGACAGTGTTTTTGCTCCTCGTTGCGGGAGATGCTTCCTGTAATTGGAAACAGACATGTACGGGAGAGGAAATGGAGAGCGCATTTGAGTCTTGGATTGGCCAAGCGGTCGTCGTGCAACTGACCCTGGGGCGAATTAAATTGACCTTGCGAGGGACGCTGCTAAAGGATCGTAGCGAGACATTGTTGGTGAGACCTGACGCTGGTTACGAAGTAGAAATCCCGAAAACGAATGTGCTGGCCATAGAAGAGGCTGGGCGCTGCTGCACTGCCTGCCGTACCTTTGCCCTTTGAACAGAACCCTATCAAGGATTGCTCGATCAAGGTGTTCATCTCACTTCAAGAATGAGAATTCAAAGAGAGATGCTCGATGGACGGCTCATGCAAGCACTCGCCGTCTTGCGTAGTGTGTCAGTTGGGTTTTGACATGCCGAACTAGACCATCTCGATTGGGACCTGCTTGTTTCATTGCAAATAGGCCGCGTCTGGAGCCTGGAGGAAATCGCACTTCCGGCAAACTAACAGGTGCATGCCGATGATTACTGAATACCTCATATGTTACGGTTCGGACATCAAGGAACTACAAGAAGCCGTGAACAAGGTTATTCAAAATGGTTGGCAACCATTTGGTGGCGTGGCAGTAGCTCTAAGCGTTCAATGGCTCAGCGGTCAATATGGAGTTGTCGAAGAGGACCGGCGAGAGCTCCTGTGTCAGGCTGTAGTCAAAATGCGGTAGCATCAAATTTAGAGCAAACTGGGACACTACCTCGTCTTGTCAGAGTTGGAAAATCGTCGCGCTCTTACGGTCATCGTAAGCCGGGGGGACTGTGCACGATTTGGTAACTTCATCACCAGGTGCCCATGCGGAGGATTAGGCCAGTAGTAAACTGCAAACCGTTTTGGTAGTTGATGCCGTTCAATTCCTTGGTCCACGAGTGAGAGTACTCTAGATTGGCGACGCGGTATGAGAGGGCACTGTTGAGTTTCACGTCTAGACCGCTGCCGGCCTGGATGGTGAAACCGTTCGTCTCCCAATCTTTGGAATACAGAGAGTGACGTAGGTTAGCGGAGTCAGACTTCGCGGCTGACGATTCGATGGCTTTCTTAAGTTGAGGGTCAACGAGTTCCTGTGTAAGTTTGGTTCCCCCGATCAGAAATTCGCCATGAGGTGACCAGCGCCCCGAGGGATGAGGGGTCCAACGTGCTCCAGCCAGGTAGCTGAGAGAATCACCACTGAGATTGGTCTCGAGACCAAGTAACTTACAGCCACTGACGTCAACGACAAACTGCCATTGCGAGGCAAAGCGCAGTGCTCCAGAGCCTCCGCCACCTACGCAGGGTTCGGCGTGATCGTTCCCCACGTAAGTCTTGATTTTGGCCGCAAGATTGACTTCGAAAGGGGCGACTCCAGAGGGAGGCGAACTCTTTATAAGAGCGCTGTTACGTTCTCCCAAAGTCTCCATGAATTCAAGATCTCTAAGCTGGGGGGAGGACCGCACACCCGGACGATTATCGCGATGCCAGGGAGGCCTAAATGCCAAAGCGTTGGCCATTGAGCGAGCAGGATTCAAACCACCACGCACAAGCAAGCGAGCCCAGCTGTTCGAGGTGCGCATTTCGAGGTACTTGATGAAGTATTGATCCAGCGCGTCTTCGGCAATCGACCATCCCAGCCCAATCACTGGGGTGACAACGTGATCGACAAATCCTTGCTGTGGGTAATAGGCTTGGATATTACCAATTGATGCTTCGCTTATCGGGCCAATCTCAAACAGGACACTATAAATATACGAATACGCTGTGCCGCGGAGTTTCCCCTTCCAATATCTACGATTCTGTCCAAACTCAATGTCGCGATATGCGCGATCGTTTTGTGTCCAGATATATCCAGACACCGCGCCTTGCATGGGGTGCCCAACATAGTTTACGTAGAATGGATCGCCATCGCTCCAGCCGTGGAGGTTGCCCACTGAGTTGAAGTAGCCACGGAAAAAAGGATTGGAGAATCCGTCGCGGGTTCCCTCTTCCGTGGCACAACGAAACGTATTCTCAACACTCATGAAAAGGAGAGACTGTCCAACGAGATGGCCCCAATCAATGCCTCCCTGTCGTTCTACGGTGACTCGGACGGGCTCGATTAGGGGCTGCACCCGAGTCGTCGGCACCGCAGGATCCGTGGTTGGTAGCAGGCTGGAATCTGGAGGGATGCCACTGGTCTGAGATTGGGCAGCCACCGTTAACGTAATGGCAAGATCAAAGAATAGGAGCGCGAATCCAACGAGAACTCGATGCGAGGTTGCCATGTCTGGCTCTAATTTCGAAAGCACCGTCTGACACAAGAGAGCCACTGATCTGCGTCATGGGAAACTGGCAGAAATGACAGAAGTGTCATGTAATAGATGCTGTAAACAAGAAGGTATCTGGTGAGCGCTATTATTGACGTGCTGGGAAGACCGGCCGAACAGACAAAACTAACAGCCGATTGTGGTGCAGTGGGAGCACTTGAGTTCGCCGAGCCCTAGGCCCTGAGTTACAAGCCCACGACTCCGTTGGGGGGGCAAACCGGTATTGGTTCCACGCAGCGCGGCTACTTGGCCTCCTGAGCGAAATAGCCTAGCAGGGACTAACTCTTGGGTTTAGGCGGAAAGTTCTTTAGGAGCTTTGCGACCGCTTTGGTAACGTTCTTCTGTTTCTTCTCTGGTTTCGCCTTGGGATCGAGCGTCTTCGACGCAACACCTCGCCATACGAGCTGTTTCTGGGCGGGATCGTACATGCTCACGTCGAGTTGCCCGACGTACACCGTGGATGTCGATCCGTAGGTCGTGGTCGAGGCCATTCCGCCGCCGTACCATCCTCCACCCCAGCCACCACCATAGCCCCAACCTGTGTTATACGAAGTGAACTCCTTTTCTTGACCGATGGCGGTCTGATAACCGATGTAAAGATCTGCAGTATCCGCCTCCGTTTTGGTCAACCCTTTCGTGGCGAGTTCAGCGTCAATAGCAGATGTTATCTGCTTGGACGTCAGGCCATCCGGCTGGTCGGCTCCCTTGATCGCCACCCATTTGTAAGTCTTGTATTTCGAAAAGTCTTTGTCCTTATCGAAATCGTAGCGAACATCCTGAGCTACTGCAGCACTGACTCCCAAGAAAGCGAATGCGACTGTTAATAAAGCTAGTTTTTTCATCCTTGTATTCTCCTTTGAAAAACATCGGACTGAACGGGGCCGTAGGGCCTCACCAGTTGTCGTCCGTGCGATCCCATGTCTTGTCGGGGTTGTAGAGTTCCATGTCCTTGAAGATCTTGAGGCTGTCAGGCCCCAAGTCCTTTTGATAGACAACCCCCTCATAGCTAACAAGAAATGTCTTTACTCCCGTAACGCGGTATTCTGCGGGTGCAGCCGCGAGCGCAAATCCCCCAATCATCGCCCCATTAACCATAAAGTCTATTTTGCCCAAGGGGGCGGCAGGGCCCTGACCCTTCAGAATCTTGAAATAGTAGCCATGATACGGCTGGCTTCGATCCGTGTAACCTTGCGCTAAGGCCTTGGCGATACCCTCTCCGACGGGACCGCCCCAGGTTCCATCAGAGTTTTGCCATGCAAGACCATCGTGTTTTCCAGGCGTGCTGATGATTTTCTGTGCGTACTGGTTTACTTCGGCATTGTCATGCTTTTCCAAGGCATATTCGTTTTGCGCCTCTACATAGCCACGGCAAATCTGGATGACATCCAGCTCATTGGCACCAATGCGCCGGAAAAGAACCTCCTCGCGGCCGGCCTTGGTATCGAAAGACCATTTCCCTTCCTTTTTGACGAGCGGGATTGGAAGGGGCCATTCGTCATTACCAACGGATAGGATGGCGCGCCCGGAATCTTTGGGATCTACAGTGATCTGATTTTTCTCGCGCGCTTTTGTGGCAAATGCGGCGGCAATGTTCTTGTCTCGGACAGGGTCTTCCGAGGACACGAGATCTTCACCATCCGGGCCAAGAATCTCCTTCAGAGCCGGTAGATCAAAAGTCGCTGTCGCCTGGATCAACGCTTCGGAGGCTTGCTTCGGTGTCGCGAACGCTTTCGGCGCTGGCTGTGATCGCGTGGATGCTTTCTGTACGGATTGCTTCCCAGCTCTTGAGAGTGTCGCCGCAATGCAGAACACGGCAATCAGCAAGAGGAATCCAGGAATTATTGTTTCCAAAGCCGTCGCTACTTTTGACTTCATGTGCTTTTCCCTAATCATGTTTGATTACCTCCGCCGCCCGCCACCGCCGCGGGAGCCGCCCCGGGAACCGCCCATACTGGAGGAACCCCGTGAACTGCTCGCGCGCGCGCCGCCCCCTCCACTCGAGGCTCCGCCAAGGGCACCGCCTCCGTTCCTAGAGCTACCGCCGGCGCCCGACGATACACTTCGGTTGCCCACGCGATCGCCGCCTCCGCCGCCTCCGCCGCCTGCGCGGTCTGCTCCATTTCCACCCCCGGCCGCCCGGTTGCTGGCGCCAGCTTGCTGCCTGCCACCGCGGTCTGCGGTTCCCGCCTGCTGCCTGCTCCCCATTTGACCTTGGTTTTGGCGCGCGTTTGCCTGCCGGCTCGATGCGGAATCTCCACGAGCAGTACCCCCGTACTTGTTGGCCGTTGATTTGTTGGCGTAGGGCGTACCACCACGGTGCTGAGCATTGTGCTGCCAGCTGTTGCCGCTCCCGGTGCGATTTCCGGTCCGATTCCCGCTGTTGTTGATATTCTGTCTGTTTGAATTATTCACGAAATTGTTGTTATTATTTATGTTAATATTATTATTTCCGCCCCAACCACTGTTACAACACCAGCCGCCCCCCATGGCTGCCCCAACCATCATCCCGACACCAAAAGAGACAGCCATGCCCGCGGCGTAATATCCAGGTGGCGGGTAGGCAATTGGCGGGTAGGGGTATGGAGGCGCGCCGTAGACGACCACGGGGTCATAGCTGGGGACGTAGACGACTTCTGGCTTCGATTGTTCAATGACTATAACGTCCTTACTTTCCACAACCTTTGTTTCGACCTTCATCTGCTCATTGGACTGAAGGTTGCCCTTCTCCTTGGCCTTCGCCCGCATGCGCTGCACAGCGTCCATCACGTCAGATTGCTGGGCCAGAACAGCATTTCCAAGATCTGTCGCCCAGCCAATGTCGTCTGCCAGTCGTTTAACGACATCGGGAAGCGCAGCCATCGACTGAACGCTCGGGTCCCAGGGCTGCTTCTGGACCGCGTCGGCCAATGCTTTGTCCTTTAGGCCTTTGTTCTTTGTGAGCCACTGATGGAGTTGGATGATTTCCAAAGGATAAGTGGATGCAGCAAGGACTTGAGCCAACAGTGGATCTGGGTAAAGAGCGATTGGCGCTACTAGAGAATCGAGTTGATCATTGGGGATCTTTGGAGCCTGCTCATCAGTCGCAGCCGCCTGTTGTTGTTCTTGCGTCCGGGCCACCGTTACCATCCCCCCAGGAACTAGCAGCATCGAGCAGAAAGCTGCCGTCAGTTGGCTCCGCAAGCTTCGGACGAGTGTTGCCATTTCGTCACCTCTTTGTTCACTTTTCGTTTCTTCTATAGCTGCCCTCCGCGATTCAGGACACTGGCAAAACTACCAGATGAAGTCTTGTAGATTTGTGCTCCCGACCCTGTAACTTTTGACAGTTTGCGACACACAAGAGATTCCATATCGTGCAGGCGCAAACGGAATTGGGCGTAGGTGGTTCCCAGCACCCCGATACTCGGCTCACACCTGAGAAGGCGAGATGAAGCAAAGTAGCGTCACGGCCAATGCCACCAACCTGCTAGGAACATTTTTGCAGTCGATGCTTGACTGCGCAGTGGCCCCAACTAATGCGAGTTGCTTCCTAGTTGCAGCAAAGGATTGGGCACGGAGGGTCGTGTTTGGCGCAAGCTCTAAAGTGGAGCGTTACGAGAAGACACCGTGAGGACTCAAAAAATCGAAGGCGTGCTACTGGCCGCAGGTTTGACGCTCATGACCGTGTGGGTCGCAGCCCGACTTCAGAGAACCATCGGTTCCAGAGCAGCTGTCGCGGAATTTAAAGCAGAAAGTGCAGCTGCCGCCTCTAAGAAAGCGTTCGCTTCGGCGGATCCCGTCTTAGGTGTGCCGGTCGATTTTCGCCTATGGTCGGCCAAACGTATCTCGGCCTACGAGGATAGCCTCACTAAGAAGACCGATGCGCCCTTGGCCATTCTCCGTATTCCGAAGGTCAATCTTGAAGTTCCGATCTTCAATGACACAGATGACTTAACGCTAAATCGTGGCGTTGGACGAATTTTAGGGACCGCGCAAGTTGGGGCGTCAGGCAACCTCGGGATCGCAGGACACCGGGATGGTTTTTTCCGAGACCTACAGAACATAGCCCCAGGGGATGTGCTTGAACTCGCCCGGCCAGGACACTTAGATCGGTACTTTGTAAGCCAAATTCGAATTGTTAAGCCCGAAGATACTTCCGTTTTGAATCCAACAGCAGTGCCAACTTTGACTCTGGTAACGTGTTTCCCTTTTTATTTCGTCGGCCACGCTCCCAAACGCTACATCGTGACGGCACAGCTCGATCCTGCGCACGAATCCTACATCCCTGCCCGAGAAGACATCAATTCAACGGGCAGCGACAAAAAATAAGGAGAAGAAAAGATGATCTCAACTAGGCTCTCAAGAAAGATCTTGCGCGGCCTGCTGGGCGGAGGCGCTCTTTGTATCGCGTTCTCACTGCCCTCAGCGGCGCAAGTGCAGACTCAAACCTCGGAAAAAAAGAGCGTGACAACCAAGACCGTGACAGTGGAGCGCGGGGAAATCGTCCATATTGCGGGGAACGACGTCGTCCTTAGAATGGAAGACGGTACTCTAAGGGATTTTGACAACGTCTCCGAAAACGTTACCTTCATGGTTGACGGGAGGCCAGTAAACATCCATAACGCCAAGGTCGGGATGAAGCTGGAGAAGCAAACGATTGTTAGCTCAACTCCCCGGGTGATTACGACCGTCGAAAGTGTGACCGGTACCGTTTGGCATGTATCGCCACCCACCACTGTGATTCTCAGACTGGAAAATGGCGAAACCCAGAGCTTCAAGATCCCCAATGGCCAGACGTTTACTATCGATGGGGAAGAAAAGGATGCTTGGGGACTGAAGAAGGGAATGAAGGTTCAAGCCACGAGGGTGACCGAGGTCCCGGAAACCTTGGTTTCGCATGAAGTAAAGGCAACGGGAAAGATGCCCCCTCCTCCACCTGTGCCAAAAGCCGAGGTTCCTATTCTAGTCGCTGTCCTGCCGACCCCGGCGGCTGCTCCGCCTGCCCCCGTGGAGACGGCGGCCGCTCGTCCCGAGCCGGCGCCTAAGAAGCTGCCGAAGACCGCCAGCGATTTGCCGCTCATTGGACTGCTGGGTGCCCTGTTCTGCGGTCTATCTTTGACGGCAATCACAATTCGAACGATCGCTTCGCGATTGGCCAGCCCGCGGGGCTGAGAAAACGAAGTTCGCAATTCTCCGACGAGGGAGTGGGAGAGGATGGGGCGAGTTGAGCCTGCCCCATCCTAATTATGTCCGTCAAACACACTGTAGAACGCCGCTTGGGGTACGCGGCAACCCGAGTACTTGCAAGATAAGCACTCGGACTTCCGCAGGAAGGACGAGGTTCGATGGCCGAGTGTCTCACAGTGACTAGAGAGATTGGAAAGTTTGAGAGTGAGCGCGAGCTCAGACGCCAGATCTGCAAGACTGGGCGCAAGATGTACGCGCATGGATTCGTCGTTGCGTGCGAAGGCAATCTATCAGTACGACTCGATCGGGACCGAATTCTTGTGACTCCCGCAGGAGCGTGCAAAGGGCACCTGGGACCTGAGGATCTCTTGGTTACCGACTTAAGTGGAGTGGTTCTCTGCGGTACCAGGCGACCTTCCACCGAAATGCTAATGCATCTCCTCTATTATCGGCTCCGGCCTGACGTGCAGGCCGTCTGCCACGCACATCCCCCAATAGCGACAGGATTTGCCTCGGCGGGCCGCGCTCTCGAAGAAGCCGTTCTTCCAGAGGTGATCGTGGGCCTCGGCAAAATTCCCTTGGCACCATACGGAACACCGGGCACTTGGGAGCTTTGCGCGGGTCTTGAGCCGCTAGCGACGGAATTTGATGCGATTCTGCTCGAGAATCACGGCGTGGTGACCTGCGGCCGAGACCTGACCACCGCCTATCAACGAATGGAGACCGTGGAACGATTCGCGACGATCCTGCTCACTGCCGAATCTCTTGGCGGGCCGCGCTTGCTGCCTCACGCGGAAGTACAGAAACTGATCGCGGCGAGGCCGCGCTATGCGGTTTCATCCCTGGAAGGCACTGTAGAGGCACCGCTTACATCGGGGACCGTCGTAGACCGGGCCGACAGGAACCCGAGCTGTTTCTTGAAGGCGCCGCCGCGCGGCCGCGCGGCGTTGAGGAAATTGCAGGACACATCTGCGCAAGAGACAATTCGTTTGAGTCTGGATCACCCACGACAATTCGGCTCCTAATGGCAAAGTGGATGAGATCGGCATTCGTCCTAAGCCCTAGATTCTGCATAATACGATATTTGTGAAAGGCCACGGTCCGAGGCGCTACTCGCAATACATCCGCCGCCTCCTTCATAGACTTCCCCTCTGCCAAGAGCTGGACGACTTCTTTCTGGCGTGGTGTCAGCGATTCATGGCGGCTCCTACCCTGCGGATGCCGAATAAAGGCTTGCTGCATTCCGCGAGCAATCTGCTGCGTGACGTAGGATTTACCTCGAAGCGCCAACTGAATAGCTTGAAGCAACTCCGAGGCCGCAGATTTCTTCAAAATGTACCCTGATGCACCTGACTTCATGGCCTCCACAGCAAGTTCAGGATCTTCGTTCATGGTCAGAAAAATGATTTTGACACCAGGTACCCTCTGCTTGAGTTGCCGGCTAGCCTCCAGTCCATTCAGCAATGGCATAGCAATATCAACCACAACCACATCGGGCTTAAGGCGTATAGCGGAATCCAGGAGTGCGCGGCCATCGCCAACGGTCGCTACAACCTCAGAGTGGGGAGCTAAGAGCTGACGTAAAGCCTCAGCGACAATGGTGTGGTCATCGGCTAAGATCAGTCGCGGCAATTTCATAACACCCTCCGGAGCCGTAGCGCAGGAGCCGCAACGGGAGTTCGTGCGGGCACAAACACGGGCTATATATCACAGGGTAACGGTGTTTCGCAAGAATTGCTGCGAACGAGCTACATAGCATATTCGGAAGCCTCCTATTCCAGGCATTTCTGGACCCTCATCCTATGAATAGTCTTGGAGCACCCCAACTCCTTGAACAGAAAGCACTCCGGAGAAGACCAGAGCGTTTATGATGTGGCTCTAAAATGAGGCGATAAGCCCACGGTCCGGTGTGCCAAGCGCTCCTTCGGTTGCCACCTGCTGTCGACTCATATCCGTCAAGTAACGACAGCTCAGGCAAACATAACTCGAGGTCTTTAAAGTGGTGCTTCTTATCGCGATCGTCTTTTCATGCGGAGCGGTCACTTCTTAAGCAGCACAAATCAGCTTGGGCGAATGACTGGTCCTCGCTGGCTCCGTCTCCAGGTAATCCGATTCGCCAAGGCCCTCGATATCGAGTACGGTACTGCGATCAACACAGGGCCAAGCACTAGTGCAGCACCGGGATAAACCTCCCGGAAAATGAGGAATTGAGAGATGACGTCCAGAATTATCGCTATCGCCACCAGGTCGCGAACCGACGCGAATGCGCTTCGTAAGAGATCTGACCTGTGCTCCCGATGGTACATCAGCGCTAACAAAAAAGGCGGGCATCCTACTTGTGAATCTTTTTTGCCGTCACGTATGCCGAGCAGGGCCGCGGCCATGGGCTGCAGAATGAACCGTAAGCGGCCGGTTCCCGAAAGACGCGCCAATATGTCCGCAAAGAATTGCTGAGTTAATAGGTAGGGATTCCCGGTCCGCACGAGCCTTCCAATCGCGCCCGGCAGAGTGGACAACAGAATCGCGATGACAAGCGCGGTCAGGATCGAGCTGCGCGAGAGTGAGATTTTCATTTTTGGCGCCGATCAACAATTTGAGTATCGGGACGCCCAACAGGTGCAGCGTAGACCGCGGACGCGAATGTCACAGCTGGCAAAACTTACAGTGACATCGTGAAACGTGCCGCAGATACGGTCCAAGATGTGATCGTCATGAGTTCGGCACCTTCCCTCCAGACCCGACCTTTCCCCGTTGCGATTGCCCTCGTGGCTGAGGCCCTCCCGGAGTTCTCTGGTTGCCCAGGATTTCGCCAATGAGGTCAATTGCGGCCAAAGATGAAACAAAGTTCTGCTTACCGCCCGCGCTGGCAATAGCACCATGACTAGCCTACGCGCCGAATCGACTGCCTTTCGGGAAGCTCTCCTGAAGAGCGAGCAACTGCGAATCCGCATCGTCCTGGGGGCCATCATTGCGGCGTTCCTGCTGCGAACGATTCGAGGGATCATTCAGGGTGGCGGCCACGACAATTTCGTCTCGTGGCTAAAGATGCTGGGGCTGCTGGGCCTTTTCGTCACCTACGAATTCTTGATGTTGCGCGCAGTGAATGGCGCGATTCAGAGAGTTCGACTCCTTCCGAATTGGATGTGGCTCAGCAACATCCTATTGGAAACTCTTTTGCCGGCTTTCGCCGTCGCGTTTCTATCTAGCGCATCCATCGACTTAATTTATCGACCACTGGCAAACCCTGCGGGCCTTGGCTTTTTTGTGTTATCAGCCTTTCCACCCTCCGTCTGAATCCTGCATTTTGCAGACTTTGCGGAGTGACCGCGGCTGGTAGCTATCTTGCTGCAGCTGCTTATCTCGGCTGGCAACCTTCGCTTAGCGGGGGCACATCCTTGCTTTCTCCGCAAAAAGCTGTCTTCGGTTATGCTACCGCCCTCATCATTGCCGGATTTGTTGCCGCCGTGGTGGCAGGGGAGATCCGAAAGCAAGTCGATGCCGCACTCCGAGAGGCAGAAGTGCGACGTCAAGTGGATCGATTGGAACACGACCTCGCAATGGCTCGATCGATACAACAGTCTCTGCTTCCACGCGCGGTGCCCGAGATTGAGGGCTTTGAGATCGCTGGATGGAACCAACCTGCCGATCAGACCGGTGGGGATTACTATGACTGGCAACTTCTAGCGGATGGGAAAGTACTGGTGGCCTTGGCAGATGTGACGGGTCACGGGATTGGTCCCGCGCTACTCGCATCGGTCTGCCGCGCCTATGCGAGGGCCAACTTCAGGGTGGGGAGCGGGCTATCAGAGGCCATGGAACAACTCAACGCTGCGCTCGCAGAAGATATAGGCGAGGGGCGCTTTGTGACGTTTGTAGCGGCGGTGTGTACTCCAGGTTACTCGCGCGTAGAGTTGCTTTCAGCTGGCCACGGGCCACTGTTTCTATATGTACTTAAGGAAGATCTCTTTGAAGAGATGGGGGCGCAAGGGCTGCCGCTCGGCGTTGTAGCCACGATGGTTTCCGAGCCTCCACAAGTCCTCGAGCTAAATCGCGGCGACCTGCTGGTGCTGGTGACGGACGGCTTTTTTGAGTGGGCTAATTCACAACGAGAATTGTTCGGCCCCAAGAGATTGGCAGAGGTCGTTCGTACTTCGAAAGAAAAACAACCGAAGGAAATCATCTCCGCTTTGTATCAAACCACGATTGCGTTTTCCGGTGGCACCAAACAACAAGACGATCTGACAGCGGTAATTATCAAGCGAACGTAGTTTCAAGCGAGCCCGGCTATGCTCACGGCCCCACCGACTCAGCTCGCAACGTCGAAGGCCCACAGGCTGCTGCTTACAAAGCGTCTGCCCAGAAGAACGGATTCGATTCCTGTAAGCAGATCCCGAGTGGCCTCCCACTTGAGAACGTAGCCAACTCCGCCGGCGCAAAGGGCATCTCGCACCACATCCGGATCTGATTCCCCGCTCAAGAAGAGTATTGTCGATTTAGGGGCAACCTTGCGAATTTGTCGAGCGGCGTTGAGACCGTTCAACTTGGGGAGGCTGATGTCCAGCAAGATTAAATCCGGTCGCAGTTCTTCTGCTTTCCGAACAGCATCCAATCCATCGGCCGCGACACCGACGACGTGCAGATGCGGCTCTTTGTCAAGACACATGTGAACAAAAGTATCCCAAAGTTCGAGATCATCCACCACGAGTACGCGCACTAATGACGTTTGCAATTCCATTGTTTCCTCGATTTTCATGTTCCTAAAGTTATTCCTAGCGTTTTCTGTAAATATGACCAGTTGGCAGTGTTGCACTCCCAGGGCTGGCCCGCCGTTGCGTAATTGCAACTTCGAACTTGCGCAACGGCAAGCGGAGATGGCTACAACTGGGTGGGAAAAATATGAAAGAGAGCCGGGGTCAGGCTGAATGCAGGTCGAGCTTCTCGGGAAAGCGGAGGAGGATTTTGCCGCGACGCTTTACGACCGCACCATGGCTTTGCCATTCACTCAAGAGCCGGCTTGCCGTGAAGGGAGTGACATTAGCGGCACCAGCCAGCTCCTCGTTCGTGGCGTCGATTTCGAAACCCTCTGGACTTTTTTTGCCAATGGTTTCGGCGAGACACCCCAGGACGCGGGCGAGTCTTTGACGAGCCGTCTGGCCGATCAAAGCTACGTGGTCGGCAAGATACCAGGCCAAATAATCTGACGCGATGAGCAACGCGTTTCCCAGCAACCTCGGGTAGTGCAACGCGAGCTTGCGGAGCGTGGCACGGTCCCACACCAGCATTACACTATCCTTCAGTGTTTCTGTACTGACGAGATAAGGGGTGAGGATCGACAAAAGCGCTGAGCCGCCGAATATTTCTCCCGGCGTAAGCCAAAGAAGAACGACTTTTTTCCCTTCGCGCGTGTTGAAGAAAAATCGGGCGCGGCCCCTCGTCAGCAGGAACAGATGGTCAGCAGGATGACCTTGGTTTACAACTACAGAATTGGCCAGGAAGTGTCTATGCCTAGCCGCGGCCAGAACGACCTTTAGGTCACCCGGAGGGAGTCCGTCGAGAAATCGAGACTTCAGGTGCGCGGTTGTGGCAGCAGGTTCCGAAGTCAGCATAATCGAATGGCCCATTAAGCCCACCATTTTCGTTGGCTTTGTAAACCGAAGGCGTACCGCCTCCGCCGCGAGGGCATAATCAGCCGCAAGCTTCGGGGCGATCTATGCCGTCGCATTGGACGGTAAAACGCCAGCGACCATGGCAGCTGAATCTGCCAAGACAGCGCGTCTCTACGCTTCGCCATGATGTGTCAAATGTCGCGAAACGAAGATGTTACCCGCCTGAGCATCCCGAATGGCTGGTATAAGCTCATTGGCAAGTCGTGACTTCGCAACGTATCCAAAAGCGCCTGTAGATAGACATCTACGCACGAAATCGGGGTCTGAGTGAACGGTCAAAAAAACGATCCGCGAATTGCAGCCTGATTCCTTTAATCGATCGGCGGCTTCGATCCCACTAAGAATGGGCATCGAAATATCGGCCACAATGACGTCGGGCTTCAACCGCATGGCCTCCTCAAACAAAGCTTGGCCATTGCGCACCTTTCCGATGACTTCGAACTCCTGTTGTAGGAGCCGCTCTTCCATTTCCGGGAAGTGCGGGTGATCGTCGGCGAGAAGTATTCTCACTTTGCTCAATCAGCCCGTCCGATGAATGCGCGCCCAGAGAGCATCCACACTGATCACGGATGGCAACGTGCGTTCCGACGACACTAGTCGTCAAGCGCGGCAATCGCAACCACCGAATCCAAGATATTCGGAAGAAAATGCCGCCGCCACTGTAAAGAATGCCAGTCATTAGAAATACGACCCGGTCGGGTCGGCATGGGTCCCTGTCACTATTCGACGACGAGGG
>Ga0137361_10000115_pt1 | contig 36890 bp, 24 predicted proteins | sample Mad1_80_16metaG_FD_104923 | JGI IMG/M metagenome (GOLD analysis project Ga0137361, IMG submission 104923) | Vadose zone soil microbial communities from Angelo Coast Range Reserve, California, USA - Mad1_80_16 metaG | ecosystem: Environmental > Terrestrial > Soil > Vadose zone | place: USA... | reverse complement strand
GCTGCCCAATAACGTGGGCACGGCGACGGTGGCAAATCCTTTCCGTCGTGGGTATGCGGAGTCATATAACCTAATGGTGGAGCATGACTTCGCCGGCTGGGTGGCTGACGTCGGCTATGTTGGAACCCGCGGCATACGCATACCACTCGGGCTCAACATCAATGCTGGCCCCGTTGGCGGTGGAAACGCGGGTCGCCTGCTCAACGCAAACCCGGCCGTTTGCCCCTCCGCGAACTGCTGGGGCGATATCAACGCAGTGACTCCTTTCAAAGTCACTTATTACGATTCTCTGCAAACCAAAGTGAATCGGCGGTTGAGTGGCGGCGCTTCGATCGGGGCCGCTTATACGTTCTCGAAGGCCATCGACTACAGTGAAAACGAAGGGGCGGTCTTCCATCCTTTTCCGGCCGATTGGGCAAGTAACAAAGCCCTTGCCGGTTTTGACCGCACCCACAACCTGCAAGCTTACGGAGTCTACGAACTGCCCTTTGGCCGCACCAAGCGCTGGACGCAGCACGGCATCGCAAACATTCTCGCGGGCGGCTGGCAGTTGAACTGGATCATGAGCCGCTACTCTGGGGTTCCGCTAACCATAACTTCAAACATCAACTCCTCCAACGCCCTTGGAAGCACCAACACTCCAGATCTCGTCGGCCCGATCACGATCTTAAGGCGTGTCCAGCACCAAGATGCGACAGGCAATTTTGTGAATTGTGCCCTTACGGATCCAACTTGCCAGTATTTCTCGGCGAGTTCGTTCGCCCAAGTCCCGGTGGGCCAAGTGCGCTATGGTACTGCCGGTCGCAACATCCTTCGCGGACCTGGCTTCTTTGATTTTGACACGGGCCTCCTGCGAAACTTCCGGATCACGGAACGGGTGGGTTTCCAATTCAGAGTAAATGCGTTTGCCGTGACTAACACGCCGAATTTCGGCAACCCGAACACGAATATCTCCAATCCCAACTTCGGCGCTATAACATCTACCGCCAGCGGACCCCAGTTCTCCAGCGAAGCCGGCAACCTCACCGGCCAGCGCACCTTTTGGTTCGCGGGAAAGGTGATCTTCTGACCGTAGGATGAAGGGGTGGATCCTGTCGAACATCAGCGACCAGACAAGGCTAACGTCCACGAGTTTCACCACATAGGACATCGCGGCCACCCGGCGGTGTCCTGCGGCGGTATTCTAATAGCAGATATATGACCTTCAGTTTCTTTCGCGTGCCTTTTTCGCCGGACACTGGTCGCGGTCAGCCGTCGCTGATATTCAATCCTGGTAAGGCATGGCTGGTAATCGTTCTATGTTTGCTCGGCTCTCCTCTTCTTCACGCTATCACCATCGGTGAGGATCGCTATGTAGACTCAGCTTATCACCCTGGTGATTTCAGCATCGTCACGCGAAACGCCGCCGCAACTCTGCTTGTTGACTCAGCTGACTTCCCAGGTGTCGTTCGCGCGGTCAACGATTTGCAGGCGGACATCGAGCGCGTCACGAACCACACCACAGCGATCGCGCACGATGAAAACAACCTGGGATCAAACGTGATCGTCGTTGGCACTGTTGGAAAAAGCAAAATCATCGATCAACTGATTCGCGATCGCAAAATCGATGTGACGCCCATTGCCGGCAAATGGGAATCGTTTCTCATTCGCGTCGTGCCGAAGCCATTGGCGGGCGTGGCCAGCGCGCTGATTATCGCAGGGAGCGATAAACGCGGAACAATTTACGGCATCTATGACCTTTCCGACCAGATTGGGGTTTCGCCGTGGTATTGGTGGGCCGACGTTCCCGTCCAGCATCACGATGAACTCTTTGTAAAGCCTGGCACCTATGTGCAGGGACCGCCTGCAGTTAAGTACCGCGGAATTTTCCTGAACGATGAAGCGCCATCCCTCACCGGATGGGTGAAAGAAAAATACGGCCAATACAATCATGAGTTCTATACCAAGGTTTTTGAACTGCTGTTGCGATTGAAGGCCAACTACCTCTGGCCCGCGATGTGGAACAACGCCTTCAACGAGGATGACCCGCTGAATGCCCCGCTCGCAGACGAATACGGCATTGTAATGGGCACATCTCATCACGAACCAATGCTGCGCGCACAACAGGAGTGGAAGCGGCATGGAAAGGGTCCGTGGGATTATTCGAAAAATGCCGAAGTCCTTGGGGAATTTTGGGATCAAGGGATCGAGCGCAACAAGAAGTACGAGAGCATCATCACGCTCGGCATGCGCGGAGACGGAGACCTCCCCATGTCCGAGAGCGCTAATATCGCCTTGCTGGAAAAGATCGTGGCGGATCAGCGCAAGATAATCGCTGACCGCGTAAACTCCGACTTATCCAAAGTGCCCCAGGACTGGGCCCTCTATAAGGAAGTGCAGGAATACTACGAGAAGGGTATGCGTGTTCCCGACGACGTGACTCTGCTCTGGTGCGACGATAACTGGGGAAATATCCGCAGGTTGCCGACACCGGAGGAACGAAAACGTAGCGGCGGCGCTGGAATCTACTATCACTTCGATTACGTCGGAGATCCGCGTTCCTACAAGTGGCTGAACACTATTCCGATTGCCAAGATTTGGGAGCAGATGAATCTCGCGTATCACTACGGCGCCGATCGCATCTGGATCGTCAACGTAGGTGACCTGAAGCCAATGGAATTACCCATCGATTTTTTTCTGAACATGGCGTGGAAGCCGGACAACTGGCCCAAAGAAAGAATCGGTGAATTCACAAGACTCTGGGTGGCACGGCAATTCGGGACACAGTTCGCACCGGACATTGCGGACGTACTTTCGAAGTACACGAAATACAACGGCCGGCGCAAACCCGAGTTGCTTGAGCCCAGCACGTTCAGCCTCGTCGATTATCGGGAAGCGGACACGGTGTTCGCTGATTTCCAGGCCGCGGTGGCGAAAGCGGAAAAGATTTACAGCAAGTTGCCGGAGAACCAACGCGATGCTTTCTTCGAACTTGTACTCTATCCCACGAAAGCGTCCGCAATCGTGACGGAGCTGTACATCACTGCCGCCCGAAACCAGCTCTACGCCAGCCAAGGTCGTGCCAGCGCGAACGAGTCAGCCGCTGCGGCGCGCGCCTTGTTTCAGGCCGACGCGGATCTCTCCGCCCATTACAACCACACGCTGGCTCACGGCAAGTGGGACCATATAATGGATCAAACACACATCGGCTACACATTTTGGAACCAACCGCCGGTGAACGCTATGCCCAAGGTCACCGAGATTGAGATTCCTGCCCCGGCGCAGCTCGGCGTGGCTGTTGAAGGCTCAGCGAATGCTTGGCCCGGCTCTCCGGGCGAACCAACTCTCCCTCCGTTTGACGTCTTCAACCAACAACGCCACTACATCGACATTTTCAATCGAGGTAGAGAGCCGTTCGTGTTTTCCGCATCCTCGAGCGCCCCTTGGATCGTGCTGAGCGAATCGCAAGGAACCATTGAGAAGGAACGGCGCGTGTGGGTTAGCGTGGACTGGAAAAGGGCCCCTTTGGGTTTAACGAGCGGCTCCTTGAAAATCAGGAGGAGCAGCACACAAGAGGTTGTCGTGAACGTGAAGGCTTTTCGTCCGCAAGGCCTGACACGACAATCGCTGGACGGATTTGTGGAGAGCGATGGGTACATTTCGATGGAAGCGGTGCACTGCACTAAGAAAGTCGACGGGCCCTCCGCGCGATGGGAAAAGATTGACGACCTCGGACGGACGCTGTCGTCCATGTCCGTGTTTCCCGTGACGGCGGAAAGCGTCACGCCCCCGCGAGATTCTCCGCGCCTCGAATACAAATTGTATCTCTTCGATGCGCGCACTGTGGAGGTGGCGGCCATCGTCTCCCCCACGTTGAATTTCGTGCCCGGTCGCGGCCTGAGATACGCCGTTTCATTCGACGACGAAGCGCCTCAGGTCATTGATGCCCTCGCGCAGAACTCGGTGGAAGACTGGGGAACCTCGGTGAAGGACAGCGTCCGCAAAGTGCGGTCCACACACTTGTTGGCAAGATCGGGCTATCACACGCTGAAGTTCTGGATGGTGGATCCAGGCGTGGTGCTACAAAAGCTTGTCGTGAGTCTGGGTGGTGTGAAACCCAGTTATCTCGGTCCGCCCGAAAGCTACCATCGTGTCGGGTCTGAACCCGCTCAGCACTAGGAACTTCGTGGCTTGGGGAATTTGCGCCTCCAGAGGTGATGCTGAGAGATGCAAAACATAAGGAGCCAAAGAGCGGAGTTCAAATCGGTCCAGGAAACACGATTACAATACAGTCCGGGGTTGGAACACCTACGACCATTAACGTTCTCTCGTTTGGAAAGAATGGAGCTTTGCTCGCCGCTGGCAAGGATTTCGGCCGAGTCGTTGCCTGGGATGTTGCCAATAAGAAGTTCCGGTGTGCTGTTGAAACAGGACAGGGAATTGTTCACGCTGTCGCCATCTCTCCTGATGGACAAACCCTAGCTACGGCGGGAGAGGGAGATAATTTCAAACTCAAACTCTGGCATCTCCCTGACGGCAAACTGATCAGGACGTATGACAGTTCCGCAGGGTTTATCCATTCCGTCGATTTCGTCCAACCGGAGAGTGGATTGTCTTCGCAGAGAATACTGGACCGACGAGAGTACTCGACCTTGCCACTGGAAAAGTGTTGCTCGAATTGAAAGAAACGTCCTTTCCGGTTCTGTCTACGGATGGCACCGTCTTGATGACTGCCAACAAAACCGAGTTCCTTATTTGGAAGACCTCCGACTGGAGCAAGCTCAGGTCACAGCCACGTTCGCCAGCTTATGCTGTCCTGCTCGCAGTACATCCTGAGACAGATAAGTTTGTCTACTCGTACGCGGGTGCCTTCGCTTTAGCTCGACTGAGTACTGGTGAACTGTTGCCGAGCAATCAGCCCTCGTCGTTGCCAAAATTCAATTTGTCCGCAGGACGATTCGCGGCGATTGATACCGGTGCACCTGAACTGGTGTTCGGCCATAGCGATGCGAGACTGTGGGCGGGGGACACCAAGAGTGGCAAGACTTGCACGTCCGAGGTGTTGTACAGCGAGAGTGGTGTCCCTAGCCCAGACGGTACATTACTCGCCGGTGCGAAAAACAGCTCAATACTTGCCCAAGGCCAGTCACCCGATGGAGTCCTTCTTTGGGACACGCAGCGACTGGTTCAAAGCTGTGGTTTTGCCACCATCACGACGCCCACGCAAACCTCCACTTCGCGCTAGATTTGTCTAACTCTGATAAAGCAGTTGGGGCTTATCAGGACTTGACTAGATCGCCGACGCGTGCGAACGAATCGCCTGAGCTCGCTTGATTAGTGGTGCCGCCTTCTCATATTTGCCCTGCGCCAAATAGACCGAAGCCAAATTTTCGAGACTCACTGCGATCCAAGGATGATTCGTCGGGAGGTTTTTCTCCCGAATCGCAAGCGCCCTCTTCAATGAGGTTTCCGCCTGTGCGAACTTTTTCAGGTCGCGCTGCGCCAAACCCAGGCGGTTCAGAGTTGTAGAAACTTCAGAACTCTCAAGCCCATAAGTCTTTTCCTCGATTGGAAGAGCGCGTTTAGCGAAATTCTCTGCTTGCCCGAACTTGTGTTCATAGATGTCAAGTAAAGACAGATTGCTCAACGCGTTCGCTGTGCTTGGGTGGTCGGGTCCCAAAGTCTTCTCACGGATGGCAAGTGCTCTCTCGAGAAGCGGACCGGCTTTTGTGATATCGAACTGCTGCTCGTCGCGATACAAACACCCTAAATAAAGAAGTGCGCGGGCCAAGCCGGGACGTTCAGGTCCGACAGTCTCTTCATAAACATTGATTGCCTGCTTGTAGAAGGATTCCGCTTGCGCATATTTTTCTACGTTTTGGGCCGCTTCTCCGAGATCGACTAATATATCTGCACTGGAATCTTCACCTGGCCCAGAGGAACGTTGGGCAATTCCTTTTGCCCGATTCAGATACTTTGTGGTTTTCGAGGTATCGCCCGCAGCCTGATAGGCCTGCCCTAAACCCTGGAGCGTAAAACCGACTTCTTTACTGTCTGGCCCGAATATTTTTTCTTGGATTCTCAGGGCCCTTAGATATTGCTCCTCTGCCTCACGATACCGATTCTCCATCAGGTAGACCCCCGCCAGCCGGTAAATGGCATTGGCAAGATCGCGCTGTACCCACGGAAAGGTGTCAGACGATAATGCCTCCACGGAGTGGCTCAGCATTTGTTCTGCTTCCAGGTAACGCCCCTGCATCATGCGGATGAAGCCGAGATTGAGCAAAGCGTTTCCGTGCTCGTATCTGGGCCCGCCTGGCGTTCTTTCGGAGATTGAGAGTGCCTCGGAAAAATACTGCTCTGCAGATGCATAGTCTTCCCGGTCTTGATAGATGCCACCAAGAGTAAGTTCCGTGTGTTCCGTGCCAAAAGGGTCCGATGGTGAAATCCTCTTATAAACTTGGAGAGCTCGTTTGAGAAGAGGTTCTGCCTGTTCATATTTATGATCCATGCTGTACGACGTCCCGAGCAAGCTCAGCAACTCAGCCAAACGGCGGTCGTTCGGATATTGCTTTTCGGCATTCGGAAGGATATCCGTAAAACTCTTTTCCGCCGTTGCATACTCTCCGCGGTAAAACAACTCACTTGCATGCTGATAAGCCGCCGACCACTCCGCCTCGGCTTTTGTTTTTTTGCTCGCCCGATGGCGTTGAGACAGTATCCAGCAGCCCCAACTCGCAGTAATTACGAGAATTCCCAAGAGGATCCATCGCCGCATGACTTCCTCTCCACTTACCGGTCCCTATAGATACAACGAAAGTCGAATCTCCGATTTGGACCTTGGCTTGTGCATCGTAAGCTTCTTCTATCCTCGACACAACGAATTTGCCACTAGAGCAAGCTCCAGCAAGGCGGCCCACGGTGTCTATTTGACAGCAGGCGTTTTGTCCGCAGAACAAAAGCGAAGACCGAATTACTTCCGGCTTCGTTCTAGCCGACAATTCGGAAGCTGTTCGGCTCTCTATCTGGAGCAAGATAACAACCGAAGGCACTGCCGCGAGATGCTTTGTTTCACTTATTCGTGTCGTAGAGCTTGCACGGGATCGACGCGGGTCGCGCGTCGGGCAGGGAAATAGCAAGCGAGCAGCGCGGTTCCGGAGAGCAGCAGGGTCGTTCCGGCGAACGTCGGCCAATCGGTGGCGCTCACATTGAACAGGAGATTTCTCAGCAAGCCTGTAAGCGCGAAAGACCCGGCCAAGCCAATTAGTACACCGGCAATGGCCAGCGCTGTCCCCTGCCCCAGAACGAGCTTCAATACGCTTTTCCGTGGGGCGCCCAAGGCCACGCGGATGCCGATCTCGTGCGTGCGCTGTGTGACGGAATAAGAGATCACGCCGTAGGTGCCGACTACCGCGAGCACTAACGCCAATGCGGCGAAAGAGGCAATCAGTGTCGTTCGAAAACGAGGCTGCGCAACCGCCCTAGCAAAGCGGCTCTCGAGCGTGCCGACTTGCGACACCGGCAGCTCGGGATCGAGCGACTTAATCTTGTCTCGGACAGCGGTAACGAGACTAAGGGGGTCGGCGGCATCCGTTCTGACAGAAAGAAACGCATCCCAGGTGTGCGCCTGGGTCAGTGGCTCGTAGATCGCGGGCTGTATCGAATCCGCCAGCCCCGAGTATTTCACGTCCCCTACGACACCAACAATCTCTCCCTTTTCCGTGATGCGCTTTCCGAGTGGGTCCTCATTTGGAAAGAATTGCCGGGCCGTTGTTTCGCTGATAATTGCAACCGGCGGCGAGTTGGCGGCGTCGGCGGTCGTGAAAAAGCGTCCCTTTCGCAGCGGAATGCTGAACGCGCGGAAATAATCCGTGCTGACGAGGATCATGTACGCGATCGGTGGAGGCTGGCTGGGAACCGCTGGGCGGCCTTCAATTGAGAAATTGTCAGAGTACTCGTTGCTGTCGGGGGGAAGGCTATTGCTCACAGCGACAGCGCGCACGCTTGGCAACGTCTGAATTCGCTCGAGGAGGTGCGGGTAAAAAGAATCAAGTTGCTGCGCCTTTTCATAGTGCGGTCCGCGCAGGGGAATTTGCATGGTCAGAATTCGCTCCGTGCTGACTCCCGAGTCGACGCGTTGCAAGCGCCAGAAGCTCTTGGTGAGGAGTCCCGCGCTAATCAACAGCATGACTGCCAGCGAGAGTTCTGTGACCACCAGCAGACTGTGCCAGCGCCTCTTGCCGGTACTTTCGGTCGTAGCACGCCCGCTTTCTTTCAGCGCTTCCTCGAGACTCAACCTCGTGGTTTGCCATTTTGGCGCAAGTCCGAACAGCAGCCCAGTCACCACGGAAACGAGCGCTGTCCAACCGAGCACGCGCCCGTCAATTCCGACTTGGCTCAAGCGCGGAATTGTATCCGGGGCTATCTTCAGCAATACTCGTACGCCAGCGATGGCCAACAGTGTGCCCAATGCGCCGCCAGTCACCGCCAACAAAGTGCTCTCGGTCAGAAGCTGCCGAATGATGCGTGAGCGGCTGGCGCCGAGCGCCGTGCGTAGCGACATTTCTTTAACCCGCGCGGCAGAGCGCACGAGCATGAGATTGGCGACATTAACAGCCGCAATCAGTAGTACCAGCGTTGCCGCCGCCATCAGAACCAGCAAAGCCAGCCGCACATCGCCCAGGATGAATTCGCTCACAGGCACCGCATTGAAGTTGAATTGCTGACCGCTCAGAGTATACTGACCGGACGGATAGCTTGTTTTGAGAGTGCTCATTTCGACGCGTGCGCGTTGCAGGCTCACATCTTTCTTCAATCGCGCCACGCCTGTCAGGAAGTACGGGCCGCGTCGCGTCGGCGGCTTCAACTGCAGTGTCGTCCACAGTGAGACTTCTTTGGCCGTGAAGTCCAGCTTTGCGGGCAGGATCCCGATGACCGTGTAAGCTTCATCTCCCAGAGTAAGCGTGCGTCCCAAAACTTGCGTATCGCTAGCAAAACGGCTCCGCCAGAATCCGTCGCTGAGCAGCGCGACGTGCTGCGCTCCGGGTCGATCTTCCTCCGGCAAGAAAGTTCGGCCCAGCTGTGCTTGCACTCCCAGCACGGAGAAAAAATTCGCGGTTACATTGGCTGCCCGAAGCTGTTCGGGCAAGTCGCCGCCGGCGTAGTTGAAGCTGCCCCACTGAAACGCCGCAATGTCAGCGAAGGAGCGGTTCTGAGCACGCCAATCCAGCAAGTCGGCAACAGCCAGGGGTGTGCGGTCGCCGCCAGCCGCGGCCGCCGCTCGATTCCAAACCATCACCAACTGCTCTGGGTCTTTGAAAGGCAAAGACTTCAATAGCACTGCATTGACCACGCTGAAGATGGCGGTGTTCGCGCCGATGCCCAGCGCGAGGGTCAGCACCGCAACCGCAGTGAACCCCGGCGATTTGCGCAGCAAGCGCAAGCCGTAGCGCAGGTCTTGTGTGATTTCTTCCAGCCACGTCCAGCCCCACGCTGTGCGGGTATCCTCCTCCACTAAGGTAAGGTTGCCCAATTCACAGCGTGCTGCGAATCGGGCCTCGTCTGCCGCCACGCCATCTTCTTGACGCTGTCCCGCTTCTTCGTCCAGGTGGAATCGAAGTTCTTCCCGCAGTTCGGCTTCCTTGTCACGCCGCTGAGCTAACCAACGTAGCTTGCGAAAGAAGGAGTTCATTCTGTCTCTCGGTCGGCTGGATTCAAGATCAGGGCCACGGCGCGGGAGAAAGTTTCCCACTTGGATTGTTCGGTCACGAGCTGTTTGCGCCCGAGGGGCGTAAGGCGGTAGAACCTGGCCCGCTTGCCTTTATTCGAGAGGTCCCAAGACGCACCGATCCAGCCCTTGGCCTCCAGCCGATGGAGTGCTGGATATAACGACCCGGTCTCGATCTGGAGTAGCTCTTCCGAGGTGCGATGAATGTGCTTCGCGATCGCGTGGCCGTGAGTAGGTCCCGCAAGCAGCGTGCGAAGGATAAGTAGTTCGAGCGTTCCTTGCAGCAGCTCAACTCGAGAACGTACATCGCGACTCATTACGTAGACACTCTACTCTATTTTCTGTAGAGTGTCTACTCTAAAGCTCTTGGCAAACTGCTATTTTGCTGAGCGTGGGGCTAAGCGAAAATAGGAAGAGCTAAACTATCCACGACAGAATGCATCGCTGTCGATAGACCGGAATGAAAACTCTAATGTCATCGAGGTACGACAACATCCTGCTGGGGTCTGGCTAACAACGCTGCGATAAGTCCGATCGCAGCGGCACAGGACAGCCACAGACCTGGAACGGCGCGATTTCCAGTGAGATAAATCAAGTAGGTGCTGATCGCGGGCGTAAATCCGCCGAACACGGCGGTGGCCAAACTATAGGCGAGCGAGAAACCTGAAGTCCGTACATCGATTGGCATGATCTCCGTCAAGAACACAACCATCGCACCGTTGTAGCTTCCGTAGATAAACGAGAACCAGAGTTCGACGGTCATCAGGCGCGTGAAGGAGGGTTCGCGCACCAGCCACAGCATGGCCGGATAGGCCGTAAGCAGCATCAGGATTGTGAAAACGAAAAGTAAGGGGCGCCGCCCGATCCTATCGGAGAGCGCTCCCATGATCGGGAGCCAGAAAAGATTTGATGCGCCCACACAGAGCGTGACGATCAAACTGTCGATGTTCGCGAGATGCAGCACGGAGTTACCGAACGTGGGCGTATAGGCAGTGATCATGTAGAAAGAAACCGTGGTCATCGTTACCATCATGGTTCCGATCACGACGATGCCCCAGTTGGCCGTGAGCGAACGCAGAATTTCCGACGTGTTGGGCTTTTGCTTGCGGGATTTGAACTCATCCGTCTCCTGAAGCGAGCGCCGTAGCGTGAAGAGGAACGGAATAATCACACAACCGAGGAGCAAAGGCACACGCCAACCCCACGCTGTCATTTTCTCTGGCGGGAGTTTGGCGCTCAGCACGACTCCCACTAGTGCGGCAAACATGACGGCCACCTGCTGGCTCCCGGATTGCCAGCTTACATAGAACCCCTTGTGGCCACGTGTGGCGATCTCCGACAGGTAAACGGAGACGCCGCCCAGTTCCATTCCGGCGGAAAATCCCTGGAGCAGCCGGCCGATCACAACCAACAACGGGGCTAAGAGGCCAATCTTGGCGTAGCCCGGCATACACGCGATGGAGAGGATCCCGACGGACATGAGTCCCAACGTCAGCATCAGGCCGGCGCGGCGTCCGTGGTGATCCGCGTACGCGCCAAGCACGATGGCTCCAAGAGGCCGCATCAGAAACCCTGCCCCAAAAGTCATCAGCGACAACATCAGCGATACGAATGGACTGCCGCTCGGAAAGAAAGCTTTACCAATCGCCGAGGCGTAATAGCCAAAAACCATGAAGTCGTACATCTCCAGAAAATTTCCGCTGGAGACGCGAATCACAGACCAAGTTTTTGATTTCCGATCAGTAGGGACCATCATAGGACCGCGCTGTCCGCAAGATTCACATTCTGCCTAGCTGGAGTGAAAGACCACGCACGAACTGGGGTGGACATGCGCATACTGCCTGCCTCCAGTAGTGGGACATCGGCTGTACGAGCTAGTTCTCCCTGCTCACCCGTGAAGCTATCGCTGTGCCTAGTTCGTTTGTCGAGGCGCCACCGCCTATATCGGGAGTGCGAACTTTGGATAGCGCCAGAACCTCTGCGATGGCATTCTCGACTGCATCGGCGGCTTCCCAAGCGCCGAGATGCCGGAGCATCATCGCGCCTGACCAAATCTGCCCGATTGGGTTCGCGATGCCCTTCCCTGCAATATCCGGTGCAGAGCCGTGGACGGGCTCAAACATGGATGGAAATTCTTTTTCGGGGTTGAGATTCGCCGAAGGAGCGATGCCAATCGATCCAACCACGGCCGGGCCCAAGTCCGAGAGAATGTCGCCGAAAAGATTGGAACCCACGACCACGTCGAACCAATCCGGATGACGTACGAAGTGAGCTGTCAGGATATCGATATGAAACTGGTCGGTGCGGATATCGGGATACTCGGCGGCCATGGCATGAAAGCATTCATCCCAGAACGGCATAGTGTGGATGATCCCGTTCGATTTTGTCGCGGAGGTGAGATGCTTCCTTCTCTTACGAGCCAATTCGTACGCGTAGCGCATGACGCGGTTCACTCCGCGCCGTGTGAAGACGATTTGTTGGACGGCCATCTCTTCGTCGGTTCCTTCATAGAGGCGCCCGCCGATATTTGAATATTCTCCCTCGTTGTTTTCCCGCACGATGCAGAAATCAATCTGACCGGGCTTCCAGTTTTTCAGCGGAGTTTCAATCCCATCAAGGAGACGCACGGGTCGCAGATTGACATATTGCCTGAAGGTGCGCCGAATCGGAATCAACAGCCCCCAGAGCGAGACGTGATCCGCGACGCTCGGGTGCCCCACAGCTCCCAGGAAGATGGCATCGAACGGACGCAACTGTTGCAAACCATCGGGCGGCATCATCTTCCCGGTCTGGACATAGGTCTCGCAACTCCAATCGAAAGCTTGCCACTGAAATTGGAATCCGAAACGCTTCCCCGCCGCATCAAGCACACGGATGCCTTCCGGAACTACCTCCTTGCCGATGCCATCTCCGGCGATTACTGCGATGTTGAACATTTTCATCCAGGTGGTACTTTATCCCTTCTCAGCAGAGAGCAACGGCCAAATAGTGCTGACATCGCGCGCCGAATCCAATGCCTTTACGTAATTGATGAGTTTCTCCGCCTTGTCCTTGGGCCACTCCGCAAATTCCGCACATCCTCTGAACTTGGCCGCTGTCTCGTCAAAGCTCATTGGGTTCGATGGACTGCCTTTGGCAAATTCCGCGCGGCCGCTGATGGTTCGTCCGTCCTTAAGATGAATTCTCAACAGCGACGTCATTTTGTCATAGCCGGCACTCTCCGCCTCGGGATCCACATAGAAGTTGACGCGGCCAATCATCTCTTGCACGTCCGATCTTTGTACAATTCGATCCGAGAATTCGCCTAATCCTGCTTTGCCGCGCAAAAGAAGAATCGCCATGCAGAATTCCATGCTGAACTTAGCTTCTAAACCGTTCTTTGGTCGATGGTGAAGAAGGGTCGTCCTCATTTGATGGTTGGCGCCAACGTCGAGCGTTTCTACTTGAGCCGCCTGTACTTTGTTGACATCGATCAGGCGCGCCAGCTCGGTCATTGCAGGATGCGCGAGGGAGCCTGAGGGATATGGTTTCAGAGATATTCCAGGTAAGTTGAATGTCCATGGTTTTCCCAGGCGATTAGCAATCGCACCCGGATCGAACGATCCGCCGAACGCGTGGAAAAACCCGCGCTCCGCCTCCAGTATTTGCTCCGCTGCCGTCCAACCCAGAGCGACAAGCTCCGCCGACGCCAAACCGCTCTCGGCGGCATGACCGGCCTGAAATGGCTTGGTCATCGTGCCAAAATTCTCTCGGAGTCCTCCGGACTGACTGGCCACCAACCCAAAGGTATTCAGTATTTTCGAGAGTTCAAATCGAAGTATTTTTGCGCAAGCCGCCGCCGAGCCGAAAGGGCCACAGGTTCCGGTGGAATGAAATCCATCCTGGTAGTGGCGAGGCGAGATGGCCTCCGCAATCTTGCATTCCACCTCAACACCCAAATGATATGCAAGCATGAGGTCTTTGCCAGAAATCGTCCTGCCTTCAGTCAGCGCCAGCAGCGCGGGCAACACGGGGACCGTAGGGTGAACTAGGAGCCCATACACGCGATCTTTAGCGGCGGAAAGTTGCGTGTCGTCGTAATCATCTGCATGAATGGATACGCCGTTTACGAATGCGGCAAAGCGCGGAGAGGTTTTCTTCGAAGAACCGATGATGGTAGCTTTTGCGCCGCAGATCCCGAGATGTGCCACATATTCCCGGCAAATCGCTCCCATTTGGGCGCGCGAGCCGGCCAACGCCAGTCCCAATCCGTCGAGGATGGACTTCTTGCCCAGTTCGATGACGTCTTGTGGAATATCCTCGTACTTTGTTGACGCGATAAATTTCCCGACATATTCGGTCAGGCCTGGAGCCTTCGCGAAATCACCGGCGGGAGTCTCGGCTCCCTTTGCCGATCGGAGGAACGCCGTCGAAGCGATCACGCCCAGAGAAGCCTTTCCAAAATCACGCCTTCGCATGAGTCACCTGAAAATCTTACGGTTCACTTTTGACCGCATCCCTTTTCGCCGGGAGCGTTCAAGTCATAGCGCAACACCTGCCCCCCCTTCATGACGAACTTCACGCGCTCGAGCTCCGTAATATCGGCCAGCGGATCGCCGCAGACACCGACGATGTCCGCGAATTTCCCGCGCTCGATCGAGCCAATACTAGCGTCCCAGCCCATCATTTGTGCATCTACGATCGTCGCGGATCGGATGACTTGCGCCGGAGTCATCCCGAATTTGACCATGTAGCCGAACTCTTTTGTCTGCGTGCCGTGCGGAAAGGGCCCAACTCCGGTCCCGAAACCAATTTTCACACCGGCCGCAACGGCGCGCCGAAAGTTGGGCTCCGATACCTCGGCAACAGTATGGCCGCCGTATTTCCTCGCGTCGTGTTCCCTGTCGAGCTGGTAATGATACAGCGTCGGAATGAGATAAATCCCTTTAGTCTTGAACTGCTGGATGTCCTCATCGGAAAGATCCACGCCGTGTTCAATCGTGTCCACCCCGGCCGCAACACAGTTATGCAGTCCTTTGCCTCCGAATGCGTGGCAAGAAACCTTGTGCCCCCTATCGTGCGCTTCTTCGACAAAGGCCCGAACTTCCTCGAATGTGAACAAAACAGGGATGACCATCTTGCCGTCGGCCGCAAAAGTAAAATCATTCGTCGCGTAGAACTTGATCCAATCTGCGCCGTTCATCAGCTGTTCGCGGACCCCTCTGCGCACTTCCCACGGTGAATCAACCGTTTCCAGCATGGAGGGCAGCTGTATATCACGGGAGTAGCCTTTGGGGCGAAATCCGCCGGTGGCCTGGAAGCCACGCCCGGAAACCTGCATACGTGGCCCTTGAACCAGCCCACTGTTGATGGCGTTTCGCAACTCCACGTCGCCATACATGCCCCCGAGCGTCTTCAAGTCGCGGAGAGTAGTGAACCCGACATAGAGGTCGCGTTGGGCATTCACAAGCGCTTCTAGCGTGCGGTACTGCAGCGGCTCCTTCAACATCTGCTCATCCAGATCCGGGCCGCCGGCGAAAACGTGAGTGTGCCCATCGATCAGCCCGGGCAAAACCGTGGCATTGGACAGGTCGAGGACCTCGGCGCCAGCCGGAATTTGCACCTCATTCGCCGGCCCCACTTGCACGATGCGTGCCCCTTCGATGAGGATGACCTGTTCCTTCTTGAGAGTGTCCGATTTCGAATCAAAGAACCGCCCAGCCCGAATGGCTACTTTTTCATTCGTTCTGGCGCGCGGCGGCGGCAAGGGCGGGGGCGGCGGAGTCACAGGCTCCTGCGCGAAACCCAGTGTGGAACTCAGGCAAAATGCAAGAAACATCGCAACTCCAAGAACCGATACAACCGCGCGAAACCGTTTAGCTTGAACTCTCATTGCCCCTCCCTAATTTGAGCCGCGGGAACAACAGGCGCGGTCTTCAAGAACATCGCCAGTCCGGCGGCCGCCACGGTCACCAATCCGAGGTACGTAAATCCCGAGAGAAAATTCCCGGTTTTCTTGTTGAGATAGCCGACGATAAGGGGCGCAAAGTAAGCGCCCAGATTGCCGATCGCGTTCGCAAATCCCATAACCGAGCCGACGATTCTTGCGGGCAGTGTTTCAGTCGGAATGGCCCAAAATGCGCCCATCGGACCGTAAGCACCAACGCCGCTCAGTGCGATGAAAGCGAATGCAATCAGCAGAGAGTAAGGAATGATGGCAACAGCGAGCAGGATGCAGCATCCTCCGAACAGCATGGCGCCAGCCGCGTGCCGCCGGCGTTCGTGCATTTTGTCAGAATGACGAGAGACGATTTGTAGAGAAATAGCACCGACAATGAAGGGCAGTGTGTAGAGCAACCCGGTATGGAGACTGCTCAGATTCTTGAACTTTCCCATCGCACTGGGCAGCCAAAACAGCAATCCCATCTGCCCGCTCACAAAACAGAAATAGACGGCGGCCAGAAGGAACACCTGGGGGCGTAGCAGCGCCCGTATGTAGGAGATGTTCTGCGTGCCTTCTAGTTCGAGGGATTCCCGCTTCAGGGTCGCCACCAAAGATTCGCGCTCACCATCCGGCAGCCAGCGGGCGTCTTCAGGATGGTCCTGGATAAGTGCAAGCCAGATCGCAAGCCACAGAAAGGGTAGCGAACCCTCGGCCACCAGCATCACGCGCCAGTTCCAGTGATCGAGCATCCATCCCGAAAAGGGCGACGCCACGATCACCGCTCCCGGTAAACAGAGCAACCAGAAAGCGTTGGCACGGGCGCGCTCGGCGCGCGAAAACCAGTGTGACAGAAGTATCAGAGTCGCCGGAAAGACCCCACTCTCGGCCACTCCCAGCAGCAAACGTAGGATCAGCAACTGGTGATACGTACGGACAAGTCCGCAGCCTACGGCAAACGTCGCCCACGCCACCAGGAGCACGCTGATAAATTTCTTCGGGCTCCAATATTTGGCCAAATGGCCGCCCGGAATTTGTAACGCCAGATATCCCCAGAAGAAAATGCCTGCAACGGTTCCTGCTTGTTGAGGATCCAGATTCAGGTCGCGGCTGATCCGTGGCAGGGCAAGGGATATGTTTGTTCGATCGATGAACGCGATCGTGTACATCACCAGCGCCACGGGAATAATTCGGATCCAGCGTGGGGACGCCCAAGTGGAACTCATTTCATGCTGCGCTTCAGGCTCTCGCGTTTGCTGCTGGATGTGGGGAGAAGTTTCCATCGGCGGATGTAGTTCGCGTCAAGTTGCCACGCACGCGCGCTCCTTAAGGCTGCACCTCGTACACTCGCACTTCGGCGTCTTTATTCTCATGGTGCGGCACGGCAAGGTAGTAGCGATTGAGTTCCGGGACCAGGATCCCCGTTTTGGCTCGGAAGCTCCCCGGAATTTTTGCAAGCAGAGCGTAATGGTCGGAATCCTTCTGCTCGAAGACGTCGACAAACTGATCTCCAGCTAGGTAAAGGCGCTTGTGCTTCGCATCGTAACTCATGTCGTCCACAAAACCCACCGCGGGCAAATCGGCGATCAATTTTCCGTCGCCGGAATTGAAGACGATCAGCTTCCCCGGCTTACGAGTTACCACAAACAGGCGGTGATTCGCCTCGTCGAGCGCCATCGCCACATTTTGCGTATCACCCGCGGGCAGAGGCCAGGTGGTCTTTAAAGAAGATTTATCGCGATCCATGACGCCTATGGCGTTCTCCCCAGTGATATTACAAAACAGTCGCGGACCGGATTGTTCCAAGAGGATCGCTTCAACGTGGTTGGAATTAATTTTGATATCGCGCAGTTTTTTCATGCTATTCGTATCCACTACACTGATCAGCGAATACGGTGTATGCGCTTCGCGGCCGCCGTTGACGACATACAGATAGTTCTTGGCAGCATCGTAGGCGATAGAATCCGCATCGATGGACAGTTTGATCTCGCCAGACAGTTTGTAATTTTCACTGTCGTAGACTCGCACGGCAGAAGCGTCGCCTTCCACGATGAAAAGCTTTTTCAAATCGGGGCGGTACAGGATGGCATGTGGCGCTTTGATTTCCTCCATGGTGTGAATCACCGTGTTCCCACTGGTGTCCAAAACTACGACCTTTTCATTTTCTTCAGCGGTGAGAAACAGTCGGTGCCCGGCGACGTCTGGCGCAAAATGGTCAAAGTCGCCGTCGTGCAACCCCGGCAATGGAATTGTGGCGACTAGCTTCAAAGGGGTTCTGTCCTGCGCTGTCAGGCAGACCGCCAGCGTTCCCAGTGCAATAAACGTGACAAATGTTCGTTTCATTTATCCCTCACCATCTTATCTGTCCTCGTGGAACCACAGTGGGATTAACGCTACCTGCACTTGCGATTTTTTTCGCCAGCAATCTTCATTCTAAATAGAAATTAATCTTGTTTTAAGCTCGCCTATAATCGAATGAATTATTCTGTCTCGCGCCCGTACACTGCCAGGCGCAATCGTGTCCGCATTCTGTGGTCGCCGAGCCACATTGTAGTTTGGAACTCTTGCGTCAAGGTGATACGTTTTGGCAGACATCAGGTGTTTGGGAGAGGAAATGAAAACCAGGCATTACGTCTTGTTCGCGGCAATCATTCTTGTTGGAGGAAGGACTCCCTGTCAGGAGCCTTCACCACTCAAGCTCATCCGGACTTTCAAGCTGCCTCCCGAAGTCAAAGGGAATTTCGACCACTTTGCGATCGACCTGAAGGGTGGCCGTCTTTTCGCAACCCCCGAAGATTTCAAGGCCGTCCTGGTCCTTGACGTGAAGAACGGCAAACTGATCCACACCATCCGCGGCATCGAGAGGCCCCACGCGGTTCTTTTTCGCGAGGACCTCGGACACTTGTACATTACAGATGGCGAAGCAGGCGACTTGAAAATCTTCGATAGCAACACGTACAAGCTGCTATCGAGCGTGAAACTCCTGGAGGATGCGGATTCGATTGGATACGATCCGGTAACAAAGTTTCTCTATATTGATAATGGCGGTGGCGACGTTCATGAAACGTATTCCATGATGAGTGTCGTGGACACCACTGCAGGAACGAAGTTGTCGGACATCAAAATTGACGGGGACACTCTCGAAGCCATGGCGCTCGAGAAATCCAGCCCCAAGCTGTACGTCAACAACAAGGCGAGGAGTCAGGTGGATGTCGTCGACCGGGAAAAGCGGGAAGTGGTCACGAGTTGGCCGATAACGAAATGCAAGACCAACGTCGCCATGGCCTTTGATGAAGTGAACCACCGGCTGTTCGTGGCTTGTCGAAGTGGATCAATCTCCATCCTAGACACGCAATCGGGCAAAGAAGTCACAGCTCTGCCAATCACCAAAGGGATTGATGACATGATTTATGATCCGGGCAGTAAGAGGATCTACGCGGCCTGCGATGGCGATGCTGATGTCTATGGCCAGTCGGGGCCTGACGACTACAAGCTTCTTGAAAAAGTCCCCACGGGGCCATTGGGCAGGACGGCGCTCCTGGTACCTCAATTAGGCCGCTATTTCGTGGCCGTGCCAAAGCACGGAATGGACAATGCCAAAGTTCTGGTGTTTGAAGTGCACTGAGATTTCCATTTACCGAATTCTGTTTCGGGCGGCGCTCTTTCTCAAATTTCTCTCCCGCCGTACGATGATACGGTTCACGGTATATGCGCTTACTCTTGGTTGAAGATGAAAGGAAAGTCGCCAGCTTCATCGCTCGCGCCTTGCGTGAAAACTCGTATGCCGTAGATACCGTGGGAAACGGTGAAAAGGCCCTCGAACTCGGTACAGACGTCACCTACGACGCCATTCTTCTGGACGTCAGGTTGCCCGGTCTCAGTGGCATCGAAGTGTGCCGCGAATTGCGTCAGCAAGGTATCGAAGCCCCCATCCTGATGCTCACGGCCCGGGGCTTGGTCGAACAAAGGGTCCAGGGCCTGGACGCTGGCGCAGACGACTATCTCACCAAGCCGTTCGTCTTGGCGGAACTTCTCGCCCGCGTGCGAGCTTTGGTTCGCCGTGGCCTCCACAGTGGAAACGCAAAACTACGCTACGCCGACCTAGAACTAGACCGCCATCGCCGTCGCGCCACTCGTGGTAAGGAAGCCGTTCCTCTGACTTCCAAGGAATTCGCCCTCCTTGAACTCTTCCTACTGCGCGCCCCGGAGCTCGTCACTCGCTCGGAAATCGTGGAACATGTCTGGGATCGCCATTTCGATAGCGAGACCAATCTTGTGGAAGTTTACGTCAATCGCCTCCGCCAAAAGGTGGACTTGAACCGTTCTGCAAAGCTAATCCATACCATCCGCGGCGTCGGTTACCGTCTGGGGCTGACCGAATGATGCAGGCACGCTCGCTTCGCTTTCGCATGATGGTTCTCTTTTGCAGTGTGGTCGGCGTGCTCCTGGCCGCCTCCTACCTCGCCTTTTGGGCGCTCCTCGCCCACGAAGTCTCTGCCCAGCTCAATCGCCAGTTACTCGAAATCGCTCGCCCCATCATCGCCGACTTCGCCGCTGAACCGAATTCGCAAGACATCAATCGCATGGACATCCCCGGCCAGTTTTTTGAAGTTCTCGATCCCGCCGGCCTCGTCCTCCAACGATCCAGGAATCTCGCCACCTCTATTGACGTCCAAGGGCTGCAGCCCAACCTCTCCGAGGCTGTTTTTGGCCTTGGCGTCATCGCCTCTGGCGAATCGGTGCGCCTGGCGTTCATTCCTTTTCAGCAGGGGACACAAACGCGCATTCTGGCCGTCGCCATTCCCACCTTTGGCACCAATCGCGTCCTTGACAGCTTCGGCAAGGTTGCCTTGTTTCTTTTTCCACTAAGCCTTTTGCTCACCGCAGCGATTTCCGCATTATACGTTGGACGCAGCCTCTCGCCGGTCAAGGCCCTCACGCAACACGCCGCTCTCATGGCCAATCGCGTGACCAACCGCGAAGGCTTTTGGATGCCCCTTCCGGTGCACTCTCCTCACGATGAACTCGGTCGTCTTGCCGAAACTTTCAACCGTCTCCTGAAAAGTGTAGATTCCGCCGTCCGACAGCTGCGCCAATTTGTTACCGATGCCTCTCATGAACTCCGCACGCCTCTCGCCGTTCTCCACGGCGAAACCGAGTTGCTCCTCTCCAAGCCGCGCACGGCCGAAGAGTACCGGAACACTCTCTGCCTCTTCGACGAAGAGTTCAAGAAGCTCACCCGCATCGTCGAAGGGTTGTTCACTCTCTCCATGGCCGATGCTGGTCAACTCCACCTCGCTCGGGATCCTCTCTACATCAATGAAGTCCTGGAAGATGCCTGCGCTCTGGTCACCTCGCGCGCCCGCGAAAAAAACATTTCCATCTTGCGCGCGCTGAACCAGGAAATCGCCTATTCCGGCGATGAAGCTTTCCTCCACGAACTCTTCCTGATCTTCCTCGACAATGCCATCAAGTATTCTCCTGATGGCACGCAAGTTCGCGTCGCCCTGGAACAACACGATGGTACGATCCAAGCTCGCTTTCAGGATCAGGGCATCGGGATCTCCGCCGAACACTTGCCTCACATCTTCGAGCGCTTCTACCGCGCCGCTTCCTCCAGCACGTCGGAGAGCCAAAGCGGCGGTCTGGGCCTGTCCATCGCTCAGGCGATCGTGCGCGCTCAGGGGGGTGTTATTGATTGTGAGAGTTCTCCCGCCGCCGGTTCCCTCTTTACCGTCATTCTTCCTGCCAAGTCTTCCGATGAGGCAGTTGCCTATTGTGCACCTAAACAGAAATTAATCTTGAGTTAAGGCATCTCCGCGATGTATGCACTAGTCTGCGCGCAATGCGTGGAGGTGAGTCCTTGTCCTCTCAAAGAATTCCTGGTTTCAATTCGTTCGGCCGTGCCTTCACAATCTTTTCAATTCTTGTGACTCTATTTTCGGTTCCAATAGGCGCGCAGGTGGCCGGTAGTACTCTCTCCGGTACGATTACCGATCCGTCGGAAAAACTTGTTCCTCAAGCCCATGTTTCGATCACCAATGTGGCTACTGGGATTACCACCACAGTTACCACAAACGCAGACGGCTTTTACATCGCCCCCAACCTGCTGCCCGGAGAATACGAAGTCACTGTCTCCGCCACGGGATTCAGCACCGAAACTAGAAAGGGGATATCGCTGACGGTTGGAGCGGAGCAAGTCTTTAACCTTATTCTGCGGGTCGGTTCCGCCGCGAAAATCGTAGTCGAGGTGACAACAGAGGCCCCGACCGTGCAGCTCACTAGCTCGGACATCAGCGCGGTGGTGAACGCGAACAGGGTCCGCGAACTTCCTCTCAACGGTCGAAGTTGGACAGATCTGGCAGCCCTGCAGCCGGGTGTTGAAACGATTCAGACGCAACCCAGTTTTGCGACTGGCTCTGATCGCGGCAATCGTGGCTTCGGACAACAGCTCACCATCTCCGGTGCTCGTCCGCAGCAGAATAACTATCGTCTGGACGGCATCAGCCTCAACGACTACGCGAATGGCGCGCCAGGCAGTGTTCTCGGCGGCAATCTCGGCGTCGACGCCATTCAGGAGTTTTCTGTTCTGACCAGCAATTATTCGGCAGAGTACGGCAAGACGTCGGGTGGGGTGGTTAACGCCATCACGCGCTCGGGTGCCAATGCATTTCATGGGAGTGTCTACGAGTTCCTCCGCAACAGCGCGCTCGACGCTCGGAATTTCTTTGAGGATCCCACTGCAGCGAAAGCCTCATTCAAGCGCAACCAGTTTGGTGGTGCCATCGGCGGGCCCGTCATCAAGAATCGTACATTTTTCTTTGCAGACTATGAAGGCATCCGGCAATCTAAGGGCATAGCCAACCTGAACTTTGTGCCTTCGCCGGACGCACGCAACGGAAACATCCACGATACGACGACGGGCCAGCCTGTCACCGTAACAGTTGATCCTGCAGTCCAGAAATATCTGGCACTCTATCCGGTGCCCGCACAGTGTGATGCAGGTGCGGACGTCTGTAAGTCTGTTTTCAATGGGCAGCAGATCGTTAATGAAAACTTTGTCACAACGCGAATCGATCACAAGTTCTCCGAAAAGGACAGCTTGTTCGGGACCTACCTATACGACAAGACTCCATACAGCTCCCCCGACTCGTTCGGGAACGTGGGACTCAGTACCTTGTCCTCGCGACAAATCGTCTCCGTAGAAGAAACACACGGCTTCACGCCCACCTTCGTCAACGCTGTCCGTTTTGGCTATAACCACGAGAACGTGAACAACGATTCCAGTGTAACGGCGATCAATAAGGCTGCGGCGGATACTTCCCTTGGCGCTTTTGCCGGCAGAAACGCGGCTGTGGTAAACGTCAATGGCGTGCTAAGTTCCATGACGGGAGGCGTTGGCGGTCTCCCGACTTACTTGTATCGTTGGAACTCCTTCCAGGGATATGACGACGCCTTCTTCAATCGGGGAAGACACACCCTGAAATTCGGTGGGGCTTTCGAGCGCATGATGCTTCAAGTAACCGCGCTGACGGATCCGAATGGGATCTGGTTTTTCAACACTTTGTCGGATTTTCTAACCAACCAGCCGAATAAGTTTCAAGGCGGCGTCGCCAGTTCCCTTACGCCTCGTGATCTCCGTCAGTCCCTCTTTGGCGCCTATGTCCAGGACGATTGGCGCTTGAAACCCAACCTCACGCTAAACCTTGGTCTTCGATACGAAATGACGACTGTGCCGACGGAAATTCATGGCAAGATCGCAAACCTGCGGAATCTTGCTGACCCCCTGCCTGTTTGTGGCGTAGTCGTCCAAGGGCAATGCTCCGGTACTGGCGCTTTCTTTAGCAATCCCACAAAGAAGAATTTTGAGCCACGGGTGGGATTTGCGTGGGATCCTCTCCGCAATGGAAGAATGGCCGTTCGGGGCGGAGTCGGCTTGTTCGATGTTCTGCCGCTGCCGTATCAGTTCATTCTTCTGACCACTCAATCTGCTCCCTTTTTTCAATATACTTCTTTGAATTCCTCGGCAAGTGACCCGAGCTGCCCGGCTGGTACGACTCTTACGTTTCCCCTCGTTGCCCCTTGCCTCATCAGTGCAAACAAATTGCGTTCAACGTTTGTGGAGTCGAACCCGAAACGCAATTACGTCTTGCAGTGGAACCTCAATGTCCAATACCAGCTCACGCAGAGCCTGGCGGCTATGGTCGCCTACGTAGGCTCGCGAGGAGTACATCAGCCCTTCCGGGTGGACGAAGCCGATCTGATCATTCCGACCAAGACCCCTGCCGGCTATCTGTGGCCGCAAGTCGACGTTAACGGCAATCTGACTAGCGGACCCAACGCAGGAAATCCTCCCGACCCCATCAACCCGAAATTTGGCTCCGTCCGTGGAATGTTTTATGAAGGGCGCTCTTATTTCAATGCGCTAGAATTGCAGTTGGCCAAACGTATGAGCCACGGCTTTCAGGTGCAAGGCACGTACACCTGGGGAAAAAGCATCGATACGAGTTCAGCAACGCTCGCCGGCGACGCATTCGGGAACTCCATTTCCAGCCTGAACTACTTCGATATGAAATTGACCCGCGGTCTTTCCGATTTCAACGTCGGGCGCACTCTCGTTCTGAATGGCACGTGGGAAGTTCCTACTGCCAAGTCGCTACCGGGACCTGCCCGGTGGTTAACCGATGGCTGGGAACTGGGCCTCATCTTCACGGTCAGCGATGGTGTGCCTTTCACGGCCACATGGGGTACCGGGGGAGACCCTGCCAATACGCTAAGCAGCGACGATTTTGCCTATCCAAATCGGCTTGGCGGACCCGGGTGCACCACCCTGACGAATCCAGGCCACCCCGAGAATTACATTAAGACCCAGTGTTTCACCATTCCTACTGCGCCGAACCCGGGGTTTTGGTCTGCGAACTGCGACCCCGCACCGCCAAGCGTTGGCGGGCCAATAGATCCCAATTCTCTGCAGTGCTTCAATCTTCGAGGCAACGCCGGCCGCAACATTCTTGCTGGTCCTGGCATCACGAACCTGGATTTCTCAGTGTTCAAGAACAATCACATCAAGAGAATCTCGGAAAACTTCAACGTTCAGTTCCGATTGGAGATGTTCAATATCATGAATCATCCCAACTTTGCGCCTCCAGGACCGGGTGACGGTAACACTGACATCTTTGATGCAACAGGGGCATCACTCGCACCCAGCAACGGCGGAACGGCAGGCGCCTTGCTCAGGACGACCATCCCAGAGCGGCAGATCCAATTTGCAATCAAAATCGTTTTCTAACGTCGAACTTATACTGAAATAGGGGATGAATTCTCACAAGCTACCGGCTGTTTCCGGCCATGTCCTCGCGTCATCTGCGGTATCTCTACACTCCCCCCTGTCTTTTTTTCCCTCTGGCAGATAACGAAAACTTAATTTTAAATTCATGGCGTCAGCGAAGTAGGATTGCTTGTTGCTGGTGTGGCTCCGGAAACGCCGAAGTGCGGCCGCAACGAGGAACCCGATCTGATGAAGTCTTCATGCATTAAGTCGCTCTATTTAGCACCCATCGTGGCGCTGGCAGTCCTAGTCGCAAGTGCGCGCCCTCAGACGCAAGAAAAGGAATCGGCGACGCACGTAGCCGCTTATCCAGCGCCCCGCTGGCCTTCTTATCTAAAAAAACCCAAATCCGTCGAAGAGATCATGCCTCACGCCCGCGACCTCGTTCGCAACAAGGCTGGTTTCGGTGGAAACTCGCCCGGCTTGGGCCTCGGCCTGCTCCAGTCCAGCGAAGAAGTCCTGATCGTCCCCGACACGACGGCCGAAGACTTCGTCGTCGAAGCTCTCCTGAAGGCCTTGGCCGAGCGCAGCGTACAGGCGCATGTCGTGCCCAATTACACCCTCGTCAATGTTTCGAAACTGGATGCCGAACAGATCCGATTGAAAACGGAAATCCGCAGCGCTGAAGAAGGCTTTATGGAGGCCAAGTACTATTGGATCGAGCGTGTCTTTGCCCGACCCGAAGTTCCGAAAGAGTGGTTGAAGCGGAAAAATGCCAGCCTGTACGAGGCACTCTATCCCAAACGAGACGAAATGACGGCGGAGCTTCTCGCTGCCTGGAAAAGGCTTTCGAATGAAAGCGTCGGCGGCGCCATCCGCGACTATTTGCAACAGCACTCGAAAATCAAAGGCGTTTACTGGGGCCATCCCGGCGGGGCTTTCTACGCCCGCACCATGTCCCCTGTCGAGAGCAAATATCTCGGCCGCTGCTCCTTCACGAACAGTTGGGAAGTCGTAAGTCAGGTTTCCTCCTTTCCCGCCGACCTTTGGCAGATGATCGAAAAAAAGGCCATCGCCATGGTGACCACCGACGTGGATAAGGTCGAGGTTACGGACCCCGAAGGAACAAACGTAACCTGGGGCGTCAGTGAAGAAATGGCTAAGCGCTGGGTGCGCGGTATCTACTGGCGTGGTCACCTGCTCATGTATCCAGATTCTGCCACTGGCCAATACGGCCAGGACTTCGATAACTATCCCAAAAACTACCCCGAATGGATCGACCGTCTCCCCAACGCCAAGGCCAACGGCGTCATCGCCGGCACCAACGGCTCCGGCGGCTTTTGGCCGCGTATCGAAATTCACCTGAAAGACGGCAAGATTACTGAAGTGAAGGGCGGAGGCCGCTACGGTGACGTCATTCGCGAATTTCAAAATTATCCTCACATCAACGACACCACCTACCCTCACTACGACAGTCCCGGCTACTGGAATCTTTGGGAAGTCGCCTTAGGCACCAATCCCAAATATTTTCGCAATCCCACTGACTTCTACGGAGGAGGCACCGCCGGAGTCTATTGTCTGACCTATGAACGCTATCGCAGCGGCGCATTTCACTGGGGACTCGGAAATGAGCTCGGCCACGATCCCGGTTCCCTCGGAACTCCGAAAAAGTGGAAGGAGTTTGCAGAAAAGCTCAATCTTCCGGACGGCCACGATTTTCACATCCAAAACTATTTCATCACCTACAGAGTGCATTTGCGCACTTCGGGCAAGTGGGTGACCATCGTCGACCGCGGCCATTTGACCTCGCTGGACGACCCCGATGTTCGTACCATGGCCGCCGAGTATGGCGATCCGGACAAGTTGCTTTCCGAAGATTGGATACCGGACATTCCTGGCATCAACGTCGCAGGAAGCTATGAGGAATATGCCCGCGATCCGTGGAGATACGCAAACGCGCGCATGCAGAGGATTCTGGCTGGCGATTTCCGCTTCGATCCCATTAAGAAATGAGACGCGAATTTCGGGGAGGCTTTGACTGAGCTTTATGAAGAGAACGAAAACAAATCTGGTCATTCTCGCCGCCACTCTTGCCACCCGGTCTCTAGGAGCGCAGGGTCTGGCCACTTCCGCTCGGGCCTGGGAGAAAGTGCCTCTCCCGGCTCCACCGGAGAGAGCGGAAAAGCCGTCCGATCGGGCTATGCAAGCCCAGCCCACTCCTGATTTCGAAATTTACCGCAAACGAGTCGAGCCCATCTTCCTGAAGCAGCGTCCCGGTCACGCCCGATGCTACAGTTGCCACACGCTTTCGAATCGCGTGTTTCACCTCGAAACCCTTCTTCCCGGCGCCGCGGATTGGTCGGACGAGCAATCGCAGAAAAACTTCCAAAGCACCCTGCAACTTGTTGTTCCCGGCCATCCCGAAACAAGTTGGCTTCTGCTCCACCCGCTTGCCCCTGAAGCGGGAGGACATCCCTTCCATTCCGGAGGCAGGCAATTTGAATCGAAGGACGATCCAGATTGGCAGACCCTGTTCGATTGGGTGCGCGGCATGCGCAAAGCATCTGCCCCGAATGTAGCGTCCCCTTCGAAAGCCAGAATTTACGTCACCAACAGCGCCGGCAATACCATCGACATCATTGATCCCGCATCAAATAAAGTCGTCCAATCAATTCGTGGTATCGAGTTGCCGCATGGCATTGCGTTTTCTCCCGACGGCTCTCGCGTCTACATCAGCAATGAATCCGAGAGCGTGCTCGACATAGTCGATCGTAAGAGTGGCGACATTCTTAAAAAAATCCCGCTCAGTGCGCGTCCGAACAACATTGCCATCACCAGGGACGGCGGCCGCATCATCGTGGGCATTCGAAGGGATCCCGGTGTGGTCGATGTAATCGACACCGCATCGCTCACGCGCGTGAAGAGCATTCCTGTCGACGGCAGCGTGCACAACGTTTACGTCACCCCCGACGGAAAGTATGCCGTCAGTGGTTCGATCGAGAACAAAGCCGCGACTGTCATTGATCTCCACAGTGAGCGAGCCGTCGGCGAAGTGAAATTCGACCGTTCCGTGCGCCCCATGGCGTTCGAATCTAATCCCGACGGTTCGACAAGCCGCATTTTTGTCCAACTCAGCGGACTCAACGGTTTTGCGGTTGTGGATTTTGCGAAGCGCGCAGAGGGCGCCCGTATCCAGTTGCCGGATCAGCCTGGAGGCTTCGGCGTTGCTGAAGGCCGAACCGAAACTCCTTCGCACGGCATCGGAGTTGCCCCCGATGGAAAATCTTTGTGGGTCAACAGTACGTTCGCGAACGCCACTTTCAAGTATTCGCTGCCCGATCTGAAATTGATCGGCTACACAACGCTACCCGAAGTTCACCCGCAGGGGCATGCGCCGACCGGCTCCGTGCCCGAGTGGGTCACTTTCACGCCGGACAGCAAAATTGTGTATGTCTCTAACTCGGGAGCGCGATCAGTTTCGGTGATAGATTCTGCGACGTTGAAACTCATAGCGGTAATTCCAGTGGGAGAGGTTCCCAAACGAATCGGCACATTGTTTCTTCCTTGACTTTGGCGACACTGGAATTATTCCTCAACGCATCTCAATTCACACATTGACTTGGCCCAAACTGAATCTACCTCCCGGCGGACGAATCGTCGCGGAAAGGCAGCTGTGCACTCGATTGTATGCCCGGCCGCTGAGTGTGCCCAGTTTTGTGCCCACCACCAAACCCTACTGAGTGCTACTGAGTGTTGGTCTGAAAGTACCAAGTGCCGGGATTCGTGACACTTGTAGCAATCCGTAGCATTTCATGGCACTCCATGTAAGTTGTTGATTCTTCGTGCGACCAATCTTCGGGACCAGGAGGTCGTTGGTTCAAATCCAATTGGCTGCCTGCGCCGAGCGGGGGTCCCTTCCGGCAGGAGCTGGATTCTTCGTTTCGTTGCGGTCGGGATTTCGCCTGTGGACTCGGACCCCACAAAACATCTCAAATTCAAAATCATTCGCACCGATCACGCTGTTACAGATTCATATGCGTCGCACGAGTCCCTGATCGGTTGCGCGCGTATTGCGCACGAGCAGCAGGACCAGGATCATCCCAATAAACGGAATAAGTCCGGCGACGACCACAATCGGGTCGAAAGTATGAGTGCCCGACGCTTGGCGCGCATCCGAAAAGTGCCCGATCAATTCGAACGCGATGATGGTGCCGATTCCCGCCCCGGTTCCGCTCAGGCCGCTCACCGTAGCGACGGAATCGCTCGTATAGAGGTCAGTGGGCAGCACGTTTGCAATCGTCGAAAAGGAGGCGTAGGAAAACGTGGCGAGCCCGAAAAGCACGGTGATCAGGTACAAATTTACCGTGAAAATTGTCGGGATAAGAAGCAACACGCCGACGCCGCCAAAAACAACCAGCGCTTTACGCGCGGCGCCGAGCGACCAGCCACGCCGAATCAAGTACCCAGAAACGGCACCGCCGAAAAAATTGCCCAAGTCGGCAGCGAGAAAGGGAACCCAGACAGCCAGCAGTCCGCTCTTAAGAGAAATTCCTTTCGCAACCAGGTAAATGGGAAACCAGTCCGTAACAAAGAACCAAACGGGATCGGTAAGGGCTTTGGAAATGATCGTTCCCCAAGTCTGGGGCAGCTTCAAAAGGTCGCGCCATCGCAACCGTGGCTTTCCCGCGGTTTGTCCGTCCAGAGTTTCGGCAAGAATCATGCTTCGCTCTGCATCACTGATGCGCGGGTGATCCTGAGGCAGGTAATACAGCCGGCGCCACGCGATCAGCCACAAGAATCCGAGCAGGCCCGGAATGACAAACGCGACACGCCATCCCCAGCGAAAGTACACCGGCAAAATCAGGAATGGCGCGACCGCACCCCCGACGGATGAGCCGCTGTCGTAGAACGCAGCCGCTAGTCCGCGTTCGCGCTTAGGAAACCATTCCGAAACAGCCTTGCTCGCACCGGGCCAGTTGGCGGATTCGCCCGCCCCGAGCAGAAAACGAAACAGAGCAAAGCTTGAAATGCCATTGGCCAGCGAGGTCAAAAGGGAGACGATCGAATACCAAGTCACGCTGATAGTCAGTCCACGCCGCGTGCCTATGCGATCCATTAGTCGCCCGCACACAGTCTGTCCCAGCGAATAGGCGATGCGAAAGGCGACAGCAATATTGGCGTAGTCCACGTTGGTCCAGTGATAGTCCTGCTTCAAAAAGGGCGCAAGAATGGAGAGTGTTTGGCGGTCAATGTAATTGATCACGGTTGAGGCGAAGAGAATTCCGCCAATCCACCAGCGTAAGGAGGGAATGATGCGCTTCTCGGCCGGATTTATTTGTCCGGCTATCGGCACAGAAATCCTGCGCAAGCTGATGTGAGTAACGTGGTCAGGGAAGTCATGCGATCACGCGTCAAGCGGGAGCGGCAAGCCCCATGAGTGCGCCGGGACTAAGCAAACTGGCGGAGTCCCGATCCAGGTAAATCGTGGCCGCCGGATGGGTCCGCAGAATGGAGGCCGGCGCCATCGGATTGACTTCACCTTCGAAGCAGAGTTTAACCGCTGGCGCTTTTCGCGCGTCAGGGACAACGCAAATGATTTCTTTTGCCTTCAGGATCTGTCTTACCGACATGGAGATGGCTCGGCGAGGGACTTCCGAAATACTTGCAAACCAGCCCTCTCCGACTTGCTGGCGCAGGCAAGCGTCATCGAGTTCGACGATGAGGTACGGCTCTTCTGTCTGGAAATCCGCCGGAGGATCGTTAAACGCCAGGTGCCCGTTCTCCCCGATGCCGACGAAAGCCACGTCCACGGGCGCTGATCGCAGAGCGTTGCCAACGCGGCGGACAACTTCAACAGGATCACTGTCGCCGTCAAGCAGATGATACTTTGCAATTCCCACTTTATGAATCAAGCGTTCCATAAGATATTTGCGGAAGCTGGCGGGATGACTGATCGGAAGCCCAACGTACTCATCAAGGTGAAACATCTCCACTCGCTGCCAGTCGATGTTTTCCGTGTTGGTCAGTGCGTCCAGAAAATCCATCTGCGAGGTTCCCGTTGCGACGACGATTCGGGCGTAGCCGCGATCGTGGATCGCACCGCGCACTGCGGCGGACGCTTGCTCGGCAGCGGCTTTGCTGAAAGAGTGCTTGTCTTCAAAGACCCTAGCAATCACGCTGCAATTTCCTCCGTGGCGGCCAATATCCCGGCGCTTTGTACCAGTGTTATTGAAGAGTTCTTATATCACAGCAAATGGCTGTGATGTTCCAGCGAGAAAGGTGCCGCTAATTGCTCTTCGATGAAAAGAGGAGGACTCGCAGGCTTGCTTAGCTTGGGGACTATTCGCCGTAGGGGACCCAGACGTTTTTCACCTGAACGGAGTGGTCGAGGAACCAGCGTCCTTCGCCTTGCTTCACGTCGAACCAGTCAACAGCACGGCCTTCGTTGGTGAAAACCTGCTTCAGGTTGCCGACCGAAAGAGTTTTCACCGCCGCCGCGCCGGCCTCATCCGTAAAGCACCAGATCGCGTCGACGTCGTCGTGTTCCGCGAGCGTCTTCATCAGTTCCGCGGCCCGGCCGGTGACGATGTTCACGACGCCGTCCGGTAGATCGCTGGTTTCAAATACCTGATAGAGATCGCCTGTAATCAGCGGATATTTTTCCGAAGGGATGGCGATGACCGTGTTGCCCGTTGCGATGGCCGGCATCACGAGAGAAAGGAATCCCAGCAAAGGCGCGTCAGCGGGGCAGATCACGCCTACTGTGCCGACCGGTTCTTTCATTGCCAGGGCGACGTTGCGGAACGGCGGGTTATGCACCGCGCCGTCGTACTTATCGGTCCACGCGGCGTAGGAAAAGATGCGCTCGATGCCCAGGCTGACTTCGGTCTCCGCTTGCTTCTTCCCGGTCACATCGGACAAGCGAGTGGCGACCTCTTCGCGCCGCTGTGAAAGGTTTTCTGCGATATAGTAGAGCACCTGCGCACGATTGTGCGCCGTCGCTTTGCCCCAGCCTTCCGCTTTGCGCGCCGCTTCGACGGCGTTGCGAATGTCCTTGCGGTTGCCGAGCGGAGCTTCTCCGAGTAACCGCCCGTCTGCCCCGTACACCGCCATGCTGTAACCCGAATCCGGCCGCGCCTGCTTGCCGCCGATGTAGAGCTTCACCGTGCGGTCGATGGGAGGAGCCACGAAGCTCACCGGCTGCTCGGGCGGCTGATCTATGGCGAGCGGCTTTCCGCGAAGAGGTGGCGCGTGCTTGAACCACGCGGGCTCGAGGTATTCGAGCAGACCTTCGCGCCCGCCTTCGCGGCCGAAGCCGCTTTCGCGATAGCCCCCGAAGCCGCAGGCGGCGTCAAAGAGATTCGTGCAGTTGACCCAAACGACGCCGGCTTTGAGCTGCGCCGCAACGTGCAGTGAAACATTGATGCTCTCGCTCCAAACGCATGCGGCCAGGCCATACACCGTATTGTTGGCAAGTTCTACGGCTTCGCGCGGAGTTCGGAAAGTCATCGCTGCAAGTACCGGCCCGAAAATTTCCTGCTGCGCCACGACCGAAGTTGGATGAACGTTGCTTAGCAGCGTCGGTGGAAAGTACAAACCCCGCGAAGGCACGGGAATGGAGGGCTGCCAGCAAGTCGCGCCTTCTGCAACGCCTTGATCGACCATCCGCTGGATACGATCGAGCTGCACACGCGCGACAATCGCGCCAATGTCGATGGCTTTATCGAGAGGGGAACCGATTCGTAGCGTGTTCATGCGGTCCTGGATCTTGCCGATCAGCTTGTCCGCGATGCTCTCCTGCATCAGCAACCGCGAACCCGCGCAGCAAACTTGTCCCTGGTTGAACCAGATGCCATCGACAAGGCCTTCCACCGCGCTGTCCAGATCGGCGTCTTCGAAAATAATGAAAGGAGATTTGCCGCCGAGTTCGAGTGAAAGCTTTTTGTGGCTCTGCGCCGTGGCCTTGCGAATCGCGCGGCCCACTTCTGTTGAACCGGTGAACGCAATCTTGTCGATGTCGGGATGCTTCACCAAAGCTTCGCCCGTCGACCCGTCGCCTGTGACGATGTTTACGACGCCGGCAGGGAGGCCGACTTCCTGGCAGATGTGCGCAAAAGCGAGCGCTGTCAGGGGCGTGAATTCCGCGGGCTTCAGCACGACGGTATTCCCGGCGGCGAGCGCGGGCGCGATCTTCCACGCCAGCATGAGCAACGGGAAATTCCACGGGATGATTTGTCCCACGACGCCGCAGGCGGTGTACCCCGGAAATTCCTGCTCAAGCAACTGCGCCCAGCCTGCATGGTGATAAAAATGCCGCGCGACCAGAGGGATGTCGATGTCGCGGCTTTCGCGAATGGGTTTGCCGTTGTCCAGTGTTTCGAGAACCGCCAGCCAGCGCGAGTGTTTCTGCACCTGCCGGGCCAGCGCATAAAGGTAACGCGCGCGCGCATGCGGAGTGAGGGATTGCCACGCCGGTAAAGCTCCTCGCGCGCCCTTCACCGCGCTGTCGACGTCCGCGACCGATCCTTGCGCCACTTTTGCGAGTTTTTCACCGGTGGAAGGATCTGCAGTGTCGAAATAAGCGCCTGCCGCGGGCGCTTGCCATGTGCCGTTGATAAAATGTCCGAAGCGTCGGCCATGGCGGTCCAGCCACGCAAGAGCCTCGCGCGGATCCTCCGGCGCGGGGCCATACTCCATGGTCATGAATTTTTCGACGATGCTCATTCGCTTCTTCTCAATTCTCTCGTCAGCAAACCAGGACTCCGACGCCTACGCAATTGGATGGCGATAATCCGCTGAATACCGACCCGTCGCATGATGCTCTAATTGCCGCTCGATATCGGCCAGCATGCCGCTGGCGCCAAACCGGAACAATTCTGCTTTTAGCCAGGAATCGCCGAGTTCCTCCTTCATGAGTGCGAGCCACTCCAGCGATTGCTTCGCGGTGCGAATGCCGCCCGCCGGCTTGAAGCCCACCGCCATTCCCGTCTCTTGCGCGTATTCGCGAATGGCGCGGGTCATGACCAGGCTCACGGGCAGCGTTGCGTTGACCGGTTCCTTGCCAGTGGACGTCTTGATGAAGTCCGCTCCGGCCATCATCGCCACGAAACTGGCGCGCGCCACGTTGCGCAGAGTCATCAAGTCGCCGGTTCCGAGGATCACCTTCAGATGCGCGGGTCCACAAGCGTTTTTGAATGCGGCGATCTCATCGTATAGCGCTTGCCATTTCGCGCCGAAGACGTGCGCGCGCGTGATGACCACGTCGATTTCGTCTGCGCCAGCTTCCACCGAACGGCGAATCTCCGCGACGCGCTCCTCAAATGGAGAAAGACCGGCAGGGAATCCCGTCGACACCGCGGCCACATGAATCCCGCTGCCTTCAATGGCGCGTCGCGCAGTCTCAACGAAAGTGTGATAAACGCACACGGCTCCAACCTTAATATCAAGGCTCTCGACGCCGAGCTTCTGCACGAGTTCCTGCTGAAGCGGCTGCCGCGCCTTGGCGCACAGTCGTCGAACGCGCTCGTCCGTGTCGTCTCCAGAGAGCGTCGTCAAATCCATGCAGGTGATGGCGCGCAGGAGCCATGCCGCCTGCCATTCCTTCTTTACCGTCCTCCGAGTTCCGATGGTTTGCGCGCGGCGCTCGACGGCACTGGTGTTCACGCGCACAGCGTTCACCCAATCCAAATTCAGCGGGACGCCGCGGTTTGGCTGGAGATCACGCCCAGCGTAATTGGCGATGGCCGTATCGGAAGGTGAAATGGGCCCACGAAGAACGGGGCGATCGAGATTTGAGGGGCTGTCAATTCGCGGATTGTCGCGCAGAGTCATGAGAGGTTCACCGCGTATAATGGAGCATCAGGAAACTCCATCTTAGCACTTCGACAAAGCCGGTTTACAGTCGCCCGCCGCGATTCCGCCACTGCTTTTCAAATTCCGCGCGACCGCTGAAGGATTTCTGGGTTCCTACCTTGGTTGTGGACAAAGCGGCGTAAAGATTTGCACGTGACAATGCTTCCTCTTCCGGTAGTCCTTCGCTCAAAAAAACCGCCAGGCTGCCGATGAAGGCGTCGCCCGCACCGGTAGTGTCCACGGCTTGGATTTGGAATGCCGGGATCAGCTCAATTCGGTCCGGTCCCGCCGCCAAACAGCCGCGCTCGCCAAGAGTAATGACCACGCGCTGGATTCCCTTACCCAGAAGAAACTCGGCGCACTTTCTTGCATCATCGATGGAATGAACCGGCATTCCCGTGATCGTTTCGGCTTCGCGCTCATCGGGGATGAAATAATCCGCGGCGCCGACTTCCTTGTAGTCAACCGACTGTGCCGGAGCGGGATTCACGATACAGCGAATGCCGTTGGCTTTCGCGAATTTCACGGTGTGATAGACGGTTGTTAGCGGAATCTCAAACTGCAGGATGATGGTGTCTGCTCTGCGGAGCAGCGGCGCGGCAGCGTCCACGTCTTCCGGCGAAAGTGTGTCGTTTGCGCCCTTCACAACGATGATGCGATTTTGGCCGCTTGGATCCACAAAGATCGGAGCAACTCCGCTGGGGACGCCCTCGGCGACGCGCACGTGTGTCGCGTCAATGCCCTGCGATTCGAAATTGTTAATCGTAGCGGGACCGAAGAGGTCGTTCCCGACTTTTGCCACCATGCCGACGTTTGCTCCGCAAAGTCGCGCCGCAACCGCCTGATTCGCGCCTTTGCCGCCGAACCCCAGATCGAACTTCTTGCCGAAGATGGTTTCTCCCGGCCGCGGGAAAGCGTCATTGAACGTGGTAAGGTCGACGTTGGCGCTGCCCACCACCGCAATCAAGGGTTGCTTGGCCATCTTTTAAGCTTTGATGATTCCTGCCACTGCCAGACACTTAGCATGCCTGCTACGCCGCGAAAACGTTGCGCACCATAAACCATAAATTCGCCGGGCGCTCCGCCAGTCGCCGCACAAACCACGGATACCAGTAGCTGCCGTAGGCGACCAGCACGATCGAAGTGCAGCCCTCGCTGGCGAGGCGTTCCTGCTCGGCGCGCTGGATGCCGTAGAGCATTTGCACTTCAAACTCCCTCTTCGCAAAACCCACCGCGGACGCACAATCGGCGAGCCGCCGTATCAGCGCCACATCATGCGTGCCGAAGGCGGCGCGCACGCAGCGATTCTCTTTCTTGGCCCGCAGTATCCGCGCCCCAAGCTCAAAATAGTTTTCGTCGACATCTTGCTTGCGTGGAAACGCGATTTCCGGCGGCTCGTTGTATGCGCCTTTGACCAAACGTATCGAAGGCCGCAGCGGCAGAAGGTTCGCCAGATCGTCCTTTGTCCGATGCAGATAGGCTTGCAGGCAAATGCCAACGTTGGGATGCGCTGTCAGCGCGCGGCGATAGAGGTCGAGCGTCGCGTCCACATAGTCGCTCGCCTCCATGTCTACCCAAACGGTAGAGTCTTTTTCTGCGCGCCCGATAATGGCGTTCAAATGCTCGAAGCAGAGATCCGGCGAGAGGTCCAGCCCGAGTTGTGTCAATTTGACGGAAATCTCGGCTTGCAGGCCTTTTTCCCTGATGCGTTTCAGTACTTCGAGATAGTGTTCGGCAACTTGCTGCGCCTCCGCGCGGTCCTTGATATTTTCTCCCAGGTGCGTGAAGACCGATCCAATCTTTTTGCTTCGCAGCGCCTCCGCAGCGCCTAGTGCGTCGTCCAGTTTTTCTCCGGGCATAAACCGCGACACGGTGCTCCTGACAAACGAGTAATTCACTGCCCGATGGCGTAGCCATTGATTTTGAGATGCTGCCAGCAGTATCGAACGCATGAGACTCATGATTAGAAAATCGCGAGCACACGGAGAAGCACACCGGCCAGCATTCCGCCGATGAGCGGTCCAACCACGGGAATCGGCGCATAGCCCCAATCCGAGCCGCCTTTTCCTGCAATCGGGAGAATAGCGTGCGCGATGCGCGGCCCGAGGTCCCTTGCTGGGTTGATCGCGTATCCTGTCGGTCCG